>MDTA01222674.1_pt1 | contig 20830 bp, 22 predicted proteins | sample 811151 | NCBI WGS metagenome assembly MDTA01 (sample SAMN05326648, study PRJNA326480) | marine metagenome | isolation source: seawater | place: Indian Ocean: South | collected 2010 | reverse complement strand
TTCTTGTCTTAAATTATTAAATTGAATATCCATACGTATATACCTTTAGCAAAATATTGATATAATTGAAAAAATGTCAAGATTTACAACATATGCGATTAAAGAAATCACATCAAGTTTTTTATTATTGCTTGTTCTCCTAACTGGAATTTTATGGATGGCTCAAGGCTTAAGACACCTTGACCTACTAACAAGCGAAAACGTTTCGTTTATTTCTTATTTATCATATATAGTCTTATTACTACCAAAAATTTTGCTACTAACTGTACCAGTTTGTATTTTTCTGTCTGTGATAGCAAATTTAAATAGACTAAAAAACGACAGCGAACTCATAATATTATGGGCAAGTGGTGCTTCAGATAGAAATATATTGATAAAACCAGTATTATTAATTGCCGCATTAGTTTTTTTATTTTTACTTATAATGAGCCTATATCTTACACCTGTTTCACTTAATGAAATTAGATACAAAATTATAGATATAAGATCGTCAGGCATACACTCATCATTACTTAAAGAAAAAAAATTTATTTCTCCTGTAGACACGCTCACTATATTTTTACAGGAACGAAATGGCAGTTTAATAAATGGACTTTTAATCCATGATTTGAAAGAGAAAAACAGACCTCAAACGTATATAGCTCAGAAAGGTGAATTTATTAATGATGAAAATAAGAAAATACTACGTCTTTTTAATGGAAGTATTCAAATATATGAAAAAAAAGAAAATAAAATTACTGAAATAGATTTTCAATCGTACGATTTAAATCTTAGCCCCTATAACAAAGAAGAAAGTAAACATATCTATTCTGATGAATTAAGAACATTAACAATAATAAATAATCTTAATGGTAAAAGAGCTAAGGATTTTAATTCTTATGAAAAAGAGCAATTTGCTGAATTACACTCAAGGTTTATTAATCCACTTTATATTTTTTGTTATTCTCTATTACCTTTATTGCTGTTTAAATTTTCACAAAGACCAGGAAACAACTCAATTATACCAATTGCGGTAATATCATTTATGGCGTTTATGATACAAATTTTGCAAATAAGTCTATCTAATTTTTTAATAGAAAAAAATAGTTTAGTAACCTTAAATTATTTAATGCCAGTAATATTAATATTTATAATTATTGGGATACTCTACACTGAAAAAATAAGTCAACAAAATCATGCCTAGTAAAATTAATATTTATATATTAAAAAAATTTTTATACTCATTCTTAATTGCATTCACTTTGCTTTCTACAGTTTTATTTATTGGAGATTTTGTTGAGCAATTTCGAAAGTCGGCAGGAAAAAATGTTCCTATTGAAATAATTTTGCAGCTTACTGCATTTAATTTTCCTAATCTAATATTATTTACGCTCCCTATTTCTTCTTTTTTTGGATCATTATTAGGCTATTTATGGATGATAAGAAATTCAGAAAAAATAATTTTGGACACAAGTGGTATTTCAAATTTAAAATCAAGTTTACCAGCTATTTTTTTATATTTTTCAATAGGAATTATATTTATTACTGTCGCAAATCCTCTAATTTCAATTTTTGACGAAAAATATTCTGAGTTGGAATACAGGTATATTGACCGTGTTGATAAATTTGCATCAATTACAAAAAATGGATTATGGCTTAAACAATTTAATGACGAAAAAAAAGTATCTAGCGTTTTATATGCTAAAAATATTTATGACAAAGGTAAGAAGCTTGTTGATTTCATGGTTCTTGAATATGACGAAAAAGGAAAATTTGAGGGCAGATTAGATGGCTCGCAGGCGGAATTAAAAGATGGATACTGGGAAATGCTTGAAACTCAAATTTCACCAAAATACGGTGAATCAAGTTATCATAATCATACTATAAAATATTATACGAATATAAAGCTTGAAGATATTACAGACAGTTTATCTTCTCCCTCGAGTATTTCTATTTGGAGACTTGTAACATTTATCAGTTTTCTTGAAGGCCTTGGCTATTCAGCGATTGATTTTAAAATGCATTTTTATAACCTAATCTTCTTACCATTCTTAATTGCCTCACTAGTAATCCTATCGTTATCTTTAATTTTTGATCTCAAACAAAATGATAAGTTTGTTAATACAATAGTTTTTTCTTTAATTTCAATATTTATCATATATTTTATATCTAACTTACTTGATGCTCTAGGAAACTCTGCTCAAATCCACCCAATGATGTCAAAAGTAATGTTGCCAATAATAATCTCAATTATCTCATTTATAATTATGCAGTACTCAAATTTTCGACGAAGACATCAAAATGATTGAATTATTTAAATTTAAATACTTCTATTTTGTTTTTTTTGCCTTTATCGTAATAGCGGCAATATCAAATAATAAAATAAAAGCAGATCAAGAAATAAGATTAAAAGCTGATAAAATAATAGTAAATGAGGATAGCGGTACTATAGAGGCATTTGGTGAAGCTAGTGCCACTGACGAGAAAAATCAAATATTAAAATCAGATCATTTAACTTATGTAAAAGAAGAATCCAAATTATTAGCTAATGGAGAAGTAACAATTATAGATACTTTTAAAAATATTTACTTTATCAATAATCTAATCTCAAATAATGGAATAAATGAAATTAAAGGAAATAATGTTAAAGTTAGATTAAATGATGGATCCAGAGCGGTTGGGAAAAGCATTATTAAGAATAATAACATAACTGTATTAAATGATGGTGAATACACACCTTGTAAAGAAGATCGATATTTAATAAAAAATTGTCCTGGTTGGAAACTTAAATCTGGTAAAATTATTCAGGACAGTGATACAAAAACGATTCACTATGATCATGCTAAAATTGAATTGTTTAACATGCCTGTATTCTACCTACCCTATTTTTCACATCCAGATCCCTCAGTTAATAAAAGATCTGGTTTGCTAATGCCTACAGTTGAAACAGATGACAAGCTAGGAGATACATTCTCAATTCCAATTTTTTACAATATTGAAAGTAATAGGGATTTAACTTTTACTCCTACCATACAGTCAAATAGCAACGATTTTTATTCTTTAAACTACAGACACATGAATAACCTAGGTAATTTAAATGTTGACTCTAGTATTGATGATAATGAAGACGGTAAAGGTTCAAGCAGTCATGTATTCTTAAGTGCTAATATTAAAAATATATATGGTGACCTTCAAACTTATTTACAAACTACAAATAATGATACTTACATGAGAAAGAATAAAATAAATAAGTTAACTGTTTTAAAATCGGGCATAGGATTCAAAAAAAGAGATGAAGAAACAAATAACTTTTTTTCACTAGAGACAAAAAGTTACAAACACCTTACTGTACAGAATTCTGAGCAATGGGAATACGTATATCCTAAAATAGTTTATAAAATTAATAATATAGAAAATAAATATTTGAATAATAGAATTTCTTTGAATAACGAATTATTAGTAAAAAAAGATATAGATGAAAATAGAACGTCTCTTATCTCCTCTCAAGCAAACCTAAAGAAAAATCAAATAAATAGAAGTAATGGTATTGTATTCAACAATGATGCTCGCTTGAGAGTGGTCTCAGTTTCAATCGATAATAAAAATAACAAAGATATCGAAAATGTAAGATTTTATCCTCAATTTAGTAGTAAAATTTCCTATCCACTGATTAGGTCTTCTACAAATTTTAGTCAAACATTAACTCCAATTTTGATGCCAATTCTTGCGCCGTATAATAATTATACTGATCAACAAGAGGTAAATAATAGTAATTTATTTTCATTAAATAGAGCCACATCAATTGCTGAGTGGGAAAGTGGGCCTAGAATAAACTATGGACTTGAATGGTTCGGAAATAACAAAAAAGGACAAAATATCAGAATTCTATTAGGCCAAAATTATAGACTTAATAAAAATAGTGATGACTCAAACATAGAATTATCAGATTACTATTTAACTTCAAATATATCACTTAATAGGGATAATTTCATAAATAATTCATTTATAATTGATCGAAATGATATAGATATAAAAAAATTAAACATCAACTCTTATTCAAAAATACATAATCTAAAACTTGCGATTGATTATGATTATACATCTGCAAAATATAGCGTAGCTAAGGAACAAATAGCCATAGGAGGTGAATATAATTTTTATAGGGACTTCTACATAAAATTTACCGGTTCAAAAAATTTAGACACTAATAAAAATATTGGATATCAGTATGGATTATTATACGAGAATGATTGTCTTGGAGTTGATTTCAATTACTACAGAGATTTAACTGTTGATAGAGACATAGAAGAAAGTAGTGGGTTTAGTTTCACAATTGTTTTAAAACCATTTGGATCAACCAAAAATTACGGCAAGATTAAAACTTTCGGCCCTGAAGTTAAATAATATGTTCAGATGCTCTCTAATTATATATCTATTACTGTTTAATTTAATCTCATTAAACATATCTACAGCAGACACTATTGATCATGAAATTGCAGTTCTTGTTAATGACGAAATTATAACTTCATATGACATAACTCAGAGAATGAAAATGAATGCAATTATAAATAATATAAATATTACTCCGGAAGTTAATAGAATGCTGACAAAAAATGTAATTGAGGATTTGATAGATGAAAAACTAAAATATGAAAAATCAATGGAGTATAACATAAAAGTAGATGATAAAGAATATTTATCTCAAGAAGAAATATTTTTTAAAAGTACAATATATAAAAAAAAAGAGCTTATAGAAATTCTCAAAAATAATAACATTAGGTACTTAGCGCTTAAAAATTTTTTAATTGGTGAAATTGCATGGAATAAACTAATTGTGAGTTTATATTTTAATTTAGCTTCAGCTAGTCAAATAGAAATAGATGAGATTATTTCAAAAAATCCAAATATTTCTCAAAATGTTGCTGAAGAAATAGTCATCCAAAAACAACTTGATCTCAGAAGTAATAAGTTAATCCGAGATATGAGAAATGAAGCAACTATTGAATACAAATAAAATGTACCCAAAAAAATCACTTGGGCAAAATTTTATATTTGATAAAAATTTTATTAATAAACTTGGTGAATACGTAAATAGCGATCCTAATTACTCAATTATAGAAATAGGACCAGGAAAGGGAGCGTTAACAGACAATTTAGTTAAAAAAGAATTTAAAAAAATATATTTAATAGAAAAAGACGAAATATTATCTAACAATTTGGCAGAAAAATATGCACATTTAAAAAATGTCAAAGTAATGAATAAAGACGCACTTTTAGTTGACTATAGCTTTTTCTCAAAAATTAAAAACGTTATCATTGTAGGAAACCTTCCATTTAATGTTTCAACGAAAATGCTCTTTAATTGGCTTGAAATAAAAAATTGGCCACCTTTTTATGAAAAAATGATATTAATGTTTCAAAAAGAAGTTGCATGTCGTGTAATCGCTAAGCCCAATAATGGTCGTTACAGTAGAATTTCTGTTGCATCTCAATCAAGATGCAGTGTAAAAAAACTATTAGATGCTCCTGCATCAATATTCTACCCCCAACCTAAAGTTGATGGAGTTGTATTAGAATTCATTCCTATTTGTGATTATAAAAATGTTAATTTTTCGAATTTACAAAAAATTTTAAGATTATCTTTTAATCACAGAAGAAAAAAAATTAAAACAACTCTAAAAAAACATAGGAAAATATTGAAAGATTTAAACCTAGATGATAATTTAAGACCAGAAAACCTAAGTGTTGATGAATATTGTAAAATTGCTAAATTAATTTAATTCGTGTTTCTCTCATCGTCAATAATTGAAATAATCTCGTCTACACATTGATCAAGATCATTATTAATTACCACATGATCATATTCATCCTTGTGACTCATTTCAGTCTCGTACAAAGACATTCTTTTATTAATTGACTCTTTTTTATCTCCAGATTCTGATGATCGCAAACTTAGACGGTTATAAATCTCATCTTTTGAGGGAGGTACAATAAAAATTAAGACCAAGTGATTAAAGTGCGAACTTTTTAATTGTTCTGCGCCTTGCCAGTCAATATCAAATAAAACATCATAACCGGCATTATGACTTTTAATTATATATTCCTTAGGTGATCCATAATAATTCCCAAAAACTTTTGCATATTCAATGTACTTGTTATCTTTTATTTTATTTTTAAATTGATTCATTGAAATAAAATTATAATCTTTACTATTAACTTCATTTTGTCTTGGTGATCTAGTAGTATCTGAGATAGATAGTCTTAACTTTCTATCTGCTTTGAGCAGCCTTTTGCATATAGTTGTTTTTCCAGCGCCTGATGGAGATGACACAACAATTATTAATTTTTTCTTTTTCTTATCAGGCATTAAATTTACTGAATAAAAGAGATACATTAGTACCTCCAAAACCAAAAGAATTAGATAGAATATTTCTTACTTCTAGCTTTTCAGGTTTATCTTTTACAAAATCAATTTTTTTAGTTGGCAACTCTTCACTTAGATTTAAATTATATGGGATTATGTTTGTCTGCAAACTCATTATTGAATAAATCGCTTCAACAGCACCAGCGGCACCAAGTAAATGCCCTGTCTGTGACTTTGTGGATGAAACAAATACATTCTTTTTTGATTGACTAAATAATCTATCTATTGCTTCAGCTTCCGCTTTGTCACCTGAAGGTGTAGATGTACCATGGGCATTAATATAATCTATTTCGTCAATTTCAACATTTGCATCATTTATGGAGTTATGCATAGCCCTGTATGCACCATCTCCATTTGGATCTGGTAGAGTGTAGTGATACGCATCCGCTGTCATTCCATAACCCTTAATCTCAGCAAGTATATTTGCATTCCTTGAAATAGCATGCTCCATCTCTTCTAAAATAAGCATCCCTGCTCCTTCACCCATAACAAAGCCGTCCCTTTTTTCATCAAATGGTCTCGAGGCTTTAGATGGAATTTCGTTAAAATTAGTGCTTAACGCTTTACACGCTGTAAATCCCTCTATTCCTACTGGACTTATTGTGGCCTCTGATCCACCAGTCAGCATAATTTTTGCTTGTCCATGCTGGATTAAGCGAAAAGACTCACCTATTGCATGAGCAGAAGAGGCACAGGCTGAAACAGTTGAATAATTAGGTCCTTTTAAATTATATCTAATAGATAAATACCCTGATGACATATTGATAATTCTACCAGTAATAAAAAAAGGACTAATTTTTTTACCTTCATAAAAAGCTTGAGAAGTATCTTCTATTCCAGGCAAACCTCCCATTCCAGAACCAATTATGCATCCAGCGCTATATGAAATTGGATCTTGCAAAACTTCTAAACCACAATGATTAAATGCTTCATCAGATGCTGCAAAAGAAAACTTTATAAAATCATCAATTTTTTTTAACTCTCTTTTCTCAATATATTTTTCAGGCAGAAAAGAACCAGGTAAACTTACTTCTCTGGGTACTTCGCATGCGACTTTACACTTATGGTTTGTAACATCAAATTTGGAAATTCTGACGGCGCCTGACTTGCCTTCAATTAAGTGCTTCTTATTAATTTCATTTCCGCAACCCAGTGGTGTCACTAGCCCCACGCCGGTAATGACAACTCTTTTCATTGTAGAAATTTATTTAGACTCTAAATGCGAAATTGCGTCACCGACAGTTAATATAGTTTCAGCTTTTTCATCTGGAATCTCTACATCAAAAGCTTCTTCAAACGCCATAACTAACTCAACTGTATCAAGACTATCAGCGCCTAAATCATCAATAAATTTTGCCTCATCGGTGATCTTAGACATATCTTCTATTCCGAGATGTTCGGCGATAATTTTTTTTACTTTTTCTGCAACTTCACTCATATAAGCTCCTTAATGTTTTCAATAACTTTTTTATTACGATATGTATCACATTGTCAAGCCACCATTAACATGCAACACTTGCCCTGTAATATACGATGATTCTTGGGAACTGAGAAAAAAAACTGCTGAGGATATATCGTCTGGCACTCCAATTTTATTCATTGGGACATTATTCAACATTTGATTTAGCTTCTGTTCAGTTAATGATTCGAGTATGTCAGTTTTTATAAAACCTGGAGAAATAGAATTAACTGTAATTCCTCTTGAAGCAACTTCATTTGCTAATGTCCTAGTTAACCCCTCAACAGCAGATTTTGATGCAACATAATTCGCTTGTCCTGGATTGCCGATTTTTGCAGCATCAGAAGTAATATTTATTATTCTTCCCCATTTTGACTTAACCATATCTTTCAAAATTAACTTTGTTAAAATAAATGTTGAGTTCAAATTGATATCGATAACCTCCTTCCAATCCTCATCATTCATTCGCATAGCAAGACCATCTCTAGTGATACCAGCATTATTTATTAAAATATTGGTACTTCCATAATATTCACTTGCTTGTTTAACAAGATTTTTTATTTGCTCATTATCTGATAAGTTACATTGTATACATTTTATTTTATTATCATAACAAGCTGCTAATTTATCTAATTTTTCAATATTTGAACCAGTTGCACAAACATTGTATCCATTACTATGGAATTTTTTAACTATTGCCCCACCTATACCTCCTGTTGCTCCAGTAATCATTATATTTTTCATAAAGCCATCATATCTAAATTATCGAGATCTTCCAACTTGCTAATTGAAATTGCTTTCACATCTTTTGATGTCCTTTTAACCAGATTAGTTAAAACATTACTAGGACCTACCTCTATGAAGTTCTGGACGCCAGCAGAAATCATATTTTCTATTGTTTCCCTCCACTTAACTTTAGAGATAATTTGATCGACTAGTAATTGGGATATTTCGACATGCGAACAAATTTTTGCTGTAACATTTGAATAAAGCGGTACATCAAATGGTTTAAATGTGTATTTATCTATTTCTAAGCTCATTATATTTGATGCACTATTCATTAATTTACAATGAAATGGAGCGCTTACAGGAATTTTAATTGCTCTTTTTATATTAAGTTGTTTTGAATTTTCTAAGACATATTCTATTGCACTTGTCTGCCCACTTAATACTATTTGACCATTCGCATTATCATTTGCAACATAAATCTTACCTATCTGCGAAACTTCACTAACTAATATTTCAACCTCTTTATGACCACATCCTATGATAGCTACCATACCGCCTGTACCAATTGGCATACTATCTTGCATAGCTTTTGATCTAACTTTCAGAAGTTTAACCGCATCAGTAAATTTAATAGAACTATTTGCAACCAGAGCACTGTATTCACCAAGAGAATGACCAGCTACACAGGAAAATGAATTTTCTGAAATTAGTTTTTCGTGTCTTAAAGCAGACAATATTGCTATGCTTGTTGTCATAATTGCGGGTTGAGCATTTTGAGTTTTTGAGAGCTCTTCGTTCTTACTGCTGAATATCAGGCTTTTTAAATTTTTTTTTAGTATTTCGTCTAATTCATCAAATATTTCTTTTGATGCACTGTACTTTTGATAAAAATCAAACCCCATTCCTGCATATTGTGAACCTTGACCTGGAAAAATTAATGCTGTTTTCATGTAAAAAAGAATACTTGCTTAATTAATAATTATAGAATATTTATTCCATTTTTAATATTAAATACATCTAAATGGCGCTATTTGAACATATTATTATGCTGAAGCAAGATCTCGGTTCTTCTGATCTTGATGAAGTGATACAAAAACATGAAGAAACACTAAACGAACTGAGCGGAAACATTGTTTATAAAGAGAGTTGGGGTCTAAGAAATCTTGCCTACCCTATAAAAGAAAATAAAAAAGCATTTTACGAGTTTATGAATATAGAAATCCCCCAGGAAAAAATTAAGGAATTAAATTCAAAATTGAACCTCAATGAAAATGTCATAAGATATCTGTCAATTAGGGTTAAATCTTTTTGTGATACACCGACACATATGATGAAAGAAAAAGATTAAAACATAATGAATAATAAGAAAAATTCAGATAGAGAATTTGACTATAAAGACATTAATTTGCTTAGGAAACACATGTCAGAAAAAGGTAAAATCATTCCAAGACGAATAAGCTATATCTCAATAAAAAAGCAAAGGGATTTGTCTAACGCTATTAAGAGAGCAAGGTACCTTGCACTATTACCTTTTACAGGTAGATAAGATGCAGATTATACTTCTTGAAACATTAAACAAGCTTGGTAAGGCCGGTGAAGTTGTCAACGTTAAAGATGGATATGCGAACAACTTCTTAATACCTCAAAAAAAAGCTATTGTTGCTAATAAGAAAAACAGAGATCAACTGAACTCTAGAATGTCTCAAATTAAACTAAATAATGAAAAGAAAATCAATGAGGCCAATACAATTAAAAATCTTATTGAAAATGGTAATATAGAAATTCAGATGGAGGCAAATGAAGAAGGAGATTTGTATGGTTCAATTAATCAAAAGTTGATATTAGAAGGATTAAAAAATAAGTACGAAGTTGAATTAAACCCTGATAATATTATTTCTTCCCAGATCAAAAAAATTGGCATTCACCAAGTAGAAATTAGACTATACGATGAAATATCAACACAGATTAATCTTGAAATTAAAAAAAATTAGTTTCATTTTCATATAATTCAAATATTTAGCTCATATTTATACTATATAATTTTAACTAGTGGATACTAACAATTCAAACTTTCTGTTAATATCTTTTTTGTAAATTATACTGACAACTTATGTTATTTAATATTAATTACGTAACATGTCCTCTACATTTCAATTCAATCATAATAACTTAATGAAGGATCTTCCTCACAACATTGAAGCTGAGCAAGGTGTTTTAGGAGCTATTTTGCTTAATAATGAAATCTTCTTTGATGTATCGGAGAAAATTGACTCAATTCACTTTTTTGAACCTGTACATCAACAAATTTTTAATGTAATTGCAAAATTGATTTCAGTTGGAAAGATAGCTACTCCTATAACCCTAAAAAGTCATTTTGAAGTTGAAAATAGTCTAGAAGAAATAGGCGGTTCAAATTATCTAGTTAGACTTGCAAATTCGGCTGTTTCACTAGACTATGCAAAAAATTATTCACAAATTATATATGATTTGGCAGTAAGAAGAGGATTATATGAACTTGGAGGCAAAGTTCAATATGATGCAATTCAAAGTGAAATTGATGCAAAGCCAGAAGATCTAATTGAAGAGGCTGAGAAAAATTTGTATCAGATATCTGAAAAGGGTATTAATAAAAATAGTATTCAGACATTTAAAAGCTCGGTAGAAGAAGCTATAGAGCTTGCTAGAAAGGCTTTTGATAAAGATAGTAGCGTTGTTGGCATATCATCGGACTTTATAGATTTAGACGCAAAGCTTGGGGGATTTCATCCATCAGACCTCATAATTATAGCTGGCAGGCCCTCAATGGGAAAAACCTCTCTTGCAACTAATATAGCTTTTAATATTTCTAAAGACGCTTTTAAATTAAAAGATGAAAGTTTGAGCGTTCTTTTTTTCTCACTTGAAATGTCATCTGAACAACTTGCTAGAAGGATACTATCTGAACAAGCAAGAATTAGTTCAAATGATATAAGAAGAGGTAACTTATCTGAGAATGATTTAGATAATCTTGTTTCAGTTTCCAAAGACGTTCTTGAAATTCCACTATTTATAGACGATACACCGGCAATTAATATTGGAACACTGTCTTCAAGAGCTCGAAGACTTAAGAGAAAACATGGTTTAGGATTAATTGTTATAGACTATTTACAGTTATTAAGACCAAGTAAAACATCGAGAAATGAATCGCGTGTTTTAGAAATTTCTGAAATTACTCAAGGTTTAAAAGCTCTAGCCAAAGAATTAAACATACCCATCATCGCACTATCTCAGTTATCAAGACAAGTTGAACAAAGAGAGGATAAAAAACCTCAGCTCTCAGATTTAAGGGAGTCAGGATCGATTGAACAAGACTCAGATGTTGTTATGTTTATTTATAGAGAGGAATATTATTTGGAAAAAAATGCACCCACACCGGGTACAGCGGAGTTTATAGAATGGCAGCAAAAGATGGATGAGGTTCATGGACAAGCAGATTTATTAATTATGAAACAAAGACACGGGCCAACCGGAAATATTAAGTTAAGTTTTAATGCTAATTATACTAGGTTTGGTAACTTTATAAATAGTGATCGAGTAGATAATTATGAATAAATTTAATTTATGAATGTGGATAAAAATACATTCTTAAAGATCAATCTCAAATCTCTAAGTGATAATTATAAAACAATAAAAAAAAAAAGTAAGAGATAAGTGTATTGTTGCAGCCACAGTCAAAGCAAATGCTTATGGATTAGGTGTAAGAAAAGTAGTTCCAACTCTGATAAAATCGGGTTGTCAGTTTTTTTTTGTTGCAACAACCAACGAAGCTATTGAATTAAGGAAAATTAATAAAAAAATATCAATCTATATATTGAATGGCTTAGTCGTAAAAGACTTAGAACTTATAAATCAATATAATCTAATACCAATTATAAATAACATCACTCAACTTAAAAAAATTGAAAAATATCAATCTCAACATAAATTACAAATAAAAATAGCACTCCATTTTGATACAGGAATGTCCAGATTAGGTTTTGATAAACTTGAAACGAAATATATTTTAAAAAATAAATCTAAATTAATTAAAAATTCTGAAATTCAATTAATAATGAGCCATCTTGCATGTGCTGATGATAAAAAATCAAAAAAAAATAAATCACAATTAGCAAAGTTTAAAAAACTAAAAGATTATTTTCCCAATGCACTATTTAGCTTATCAAATTCTGCTGGCATATTGCTTGGAAAAGAATATCACTTTGATATGGTGAGGCCCGGCATATCAATATATGGTGGCAACTGTCAAAAGAACGAAAATAATTATTATAAAAATGTTGTCAGTCTAAGTGTTAAATTGCTTCAAATAAGAGAAATTTACAAAAATGATACTGTGGGCTATGGAGCTACTTATAAAGCTAAGAATAAAATGACTGTAGGCACATTGCCTTTTGGATATGCAGATGGGTTTAACAGACTTTTTTCAAATAACTACAATATTCGTTTTAAAAATAAAAAAATAAATATTATTGGTAGAGTTTCAATGGACTTAGTGACAGTCGACTTATCAAAAATTAAAAATCTTAAAAATCTTAAAAATCAAGAATTTGAAATAATAAATAACTATTGTTCAATTAATACTATATCCAAGCTTATAAAAACTATTCCTTATGAAATCCTAACAAATCTAGGCAAAAGATATCAAAGAAGATATATTTCGTGAATAATGGGTAAATTTTACAAATTAGTACTGAACAAGTACATAAATTTTATTTTATTTGCATACATACTTATTTTATCATTTTTTATATATAGCACTCAAAATTTTCAACTAGATGCGTCCTCTGATACTCTAATATTAGAGCAAGACGAAGACTTAAGAAAATACAGAGAAGTAATTGAAGATTATGGATCAAACGATTTTTTAATTGTTACATTTACAGACAAAAGAAAAATACTTAAAAGTGAAAATTTAAAAAAAATCAAAGAATTTATTGTAGATGTCAATAAATTAGAATGGGTTGATAGTATTCAGTCAATATTTGACGTGCCATTATTAGAAGTCAATGGGCAAACTCTTACAGACTTAGTAAATGAAGTATTAACAATTGAATCACCTAAAGTAAATATTGAAGACGCTGAGAAGGAACTCATAAATAGTCCAATTTTTAAAAATCTTATTATCAGCGAAGACTCAACAAGTACAGGTGTATTAATTAATTTTAAGAGAAATGAGAAACATGAATTTCTTATTGATGAAAGAAATAGGCTTGACGAAATTAATGAATTATCATCTGAAGAAATTAATTATCAAAAAATTATAGATAATGACTATGAAAAGAGCAAAAAGGTATTTGATTTTGAAAGGCATAAAAGTATAGAGGAAGTAAGATCAATTATTGATAAATTTAATAGTGAAAGTCTAAAAATACACCTTGGTGGAATTTCGATGATAGCTGATGATACAATTACATTTGTAAAGAATGATATTATTGTATTTGGAATTGGAGCAATATTTTTCATTTTAATGGTACTTTTCTTTGTATTTAGAGATCCATTATGGATGTTTGTTTGTATAGCTAACTGCTTTTCGTGCCTCATTATTATGGTTGGGACTGTATCTTTACTTGGATGGAAAGTGACAGTTATTTCGTCAAATTTTATAATGCTAATGCTCATACTTTCGTTATCAATGACAATCCACATAGTTGTTAGGTTCAAACAAATTTTAAGTGAAAATAAAAATTTAACGAAGGAAGAGATTGTTATATTGACAATAGCAAAGATGTATAAACCTTGTTTATATGCAGCGTTAACTACAATTTTTGCATTTGCTACTCTTTATACAAGCGGTATCAAACCAGTAATGGATTTTGGCTTAATGATGTGCGCCGGACTTGCAATTACTTATTTAGTAAGCTTTATATTTTTACCTTTAAAATTGCATTTTTTTAACTTTAAAGTTGACTCAATTGAAAATAAATATTTAAAAACCGATATTTTCATTTCAATTGCAAAGTTTTCTCCAAACTTACTTATTCTTTTCTTTTTTTTATTACTAATTGTAGGTATCTACGGTTCAACAAAATTAAAAGTGGAAAATAGTTTTGTCGACTATTTTAAAGAAAACACGGAAATACATCAAGGAATGAAATTAATTGATAATAAGTTAGGTGGTACAACCCCTCTAGATATAATAATCCAATTCAATGAATTTGAAAGTATTGAGGATTCAGTTGATGATATAGATGATTTCCTTGATTTTGGAATTGATTATGATCCTGCTGATTATTGGTTTACGAAAGAGAAAGTTGATATAATAAAAAATATACATGATCATTTAGAAAAATATCCATTCTCTGGAAAAGTATTATCTCTAGCCTCAATTGTGAGAACTGCTGAGAAGTTGAATTCTAACAATGAATTTGATACATTAGAACTTTCTGTGTTATACAAAAAACTACCACAAGATTTAAAAGAGCAAATTTTAAAACCTTACGTTTTAATTGATAAGAACCAGGCAAGAATTGCGATGCGTATTGTTGATACTCATCCTGATCTAAATCGATCAGATTTTATTGAAGATTTAAATTATTTTATAAGTGAAAATTATTCTGAGGGTGAGGCAAAAGTTAATTTAACAGGTATACTTATTCTATATAATAATATGCTTGCTAGTCTGTTTGACTCACAAATAAAATCACTTTCTATAGTGCTGTTAGGCATATTCTTTATGCTTTATATTTTATTTAGATCATTAAAAATTGCCTTGTCAGCGATAATACCTAACTTGATAGCTTGTTTTGTTATTTTGGGAACAATGGGCCTTATTTCGATACCACTTGACCTAATGACGATAACTATTGCCTCTATAACAATTGGAATCGCAATAGATAATTGTATTCATTATGTATACAGGTATAGAGAATATATTAAAGAAAACAATAATCATGATTTAACATTAGAAATGTGTAATCACAGTGTTGGTAAAGCAATCAAAAACACTTCTATGACAATAATTGCGGGTTTTTCAATTCTTATTTTTTCTAATTTCTATCCAACAATATACTTTGGAGTCTTTACTGCTCTTGCAATGTTTGTAGCATTAATTGGAAGTCTTACATTGTTGCCAATATTATTAAATAAATTAAATAATGTATAAAATATGAATATTGATATTTCAGAGTTTATAAATGCTTATGATATATCATTCTTACTGGTGCTATTAATTTCAATATTTTATGGAGTAAAAAATGGTCTTATTAAAAGTCTATTCAACCTTATTAAATGGATATTAATTTTTTATTTAATTAGGAATTGTTTTATCGTTTTAAGGCCTATAGTAGATCCATATATAACAAATCAAACAATATCTGATATTCTCATTTTTTTGTTTACTCTAATAACTTCGTATATTTTTATATCTTTTATAAACAGATTGATTATTGGAATTGTTCAACCAAAAAAATCAGGATTCATAGACTTAAGTTTTGGTGCCATTTTAGGAATTTTGCGAGGGTATATAATATTTGTACTCTTTATTTCTTTCGTACAATCTAATGTTACAACAAAAATATTTGCAAATCTTCTTTCAAACAGTTCATTTCATAATGTTATTGACTATGGCGTAGATCTTTTAGATTTAGTTCCAAGAAATTTAGAAGAAATTAATATTTGATAAGTTTATGAAACTTTACAATTGCTTAATTACGGGTGCATCATCAGGTATTGGCAAAAATATAGCTATAGAATTATCAAAAGTTTCAAAGCATATTTATATTGTTTCAAGAAATGTAGAAAAACTTGAACATGTAAATGATATTATTGTCAAAAATAATTGTGATTGTACAATTGTACCATTAGACTTATGCGATGATAGTGGATTAGAATACCTAGCTTCTCAAATATCCAATAGAAACAAATTGATTGATATAATAATTTCATCAGCAGGACAAATAAAGCCATTATCACCAATCACTTCAATGAATATAAAGGATGCAATTGATATCTATAAATTAAACTATTTAGCAAATTTAAGATTAATTAAAAATTTCCACCCTCTTCTAATTAAATCAAAAAATCCATATTTTGGAGTAATTTCCTCGATAAATGATTCAAAAAAAGAACAGTATTGGGGCGTATATCAACCCATAATGTCTGCATTGAATGAGTTAGTTATGACTTATGCTGCTGAGAATAAAAATACTTCAATACGTGCAAATGTATTCTGTCCTGATGCGGTAGATACAAGTCTCAGAGAAAAAATAATGCCCGGTGAAGATAAGTCGAACATAAAATCAGCTAGTGAGGTAGCTAAAAAAATAGTTAAGCATATTATGAGGGATAATACAGGTAAAATAATAAAGATTTAATTAGAATAAGGATTTTTTGAACTTATAAATTTAAAAACAATTGGTATTCCTTTTAATTTAAAATATTTCCTGAAAGAATTATCAAAATATTTTTGAAAAATCTGTGGAGCTCTGTTTTTTGAATTTATAAAGACTTTAAATGTAGGTATTTTATTTTTTAGTTGAACAATATATTTTGGTTTTATTTCAATTTTTTTAACTTTTGGATATGTTGAAACCTTACCAAGATGATTTAAAAACTTATTTAATTTAGACTTATCTATATTCATAGGTAAATAACTCATTTTTTTGATTATTCCTTCTAGAACCTTTGAAATTCCTATGTTTTTTTTTGCTGATATAAATTCAACATTTATTACTAAATGTTTACTATAGTTTTTTTCTAAATATTTATATGTCTTTGAAATATATTTTTTTTTTTCATCTAAAATATCTATCTTATTAAATAAAAAATAAATTATTTTTTGCTTAGATATTACGAGATCAGCTAATTTGAAATCTTGTTTAGTAATATTTTCGTAAGAGTCTATCAGGAGACAAATTGCATCAACATTATCAATTAACCTCAGTACCTCTCGATTTCGACTTAATTCTGATAACTCAGTTACTTTACGCTTTCTTCTTAGTCCAGGTGTATCAATTAATAAAAAATTGTAATCTTTAAATTTTATCTTTTCTTTAAATAAAGTTTTTGTAAGGCCATACTCATCTCCAACAGGAGATACCTTCTTTCCCAGTAAACAATTAAAGAGGGTTGATTTTCCTGAATTTGGTTTTCCTATTATGCCTAATTTTAAATTAATGGAATTTGTATACATTTGAATTTATATCACTAACAAATATTGCATTTTTTAAAATAATTGGAGGTATTAAAATTTTGTTAATATCTATATTCCTTGTTTCAACTATTTCACCAGAAAAAGGTGAGATAATTTTCAATTCGCCAAAATAAGATAAGCTGTAAAGCATGTCATTAATTAAGTATGGTCCTAACCATAAATTAAGATTTTTAAAATCTTTTCCTCTTTTATATTTTTCTAAATCTGTAATCCAATAAATGTCACCTCTTTTAATATCAATACATAACAGTTTTCCATCTTCATTAATTAGATAAATTTGGTTTCCGGTTATAGTTGGCGTTCTGTATCCCGATATATCTATTGACCAGTTTCTTGAGCCATTCATAACATTTAGTGAGACTAATTTTCCATTTGTACTTAACGCAAACAAATTTTTGTCCTTTATTACTGGACTGGCAGTAATATCCTTGATGTCAAAATTACTTACCATTGTTACCTTAGAAACACTTTCCGACCATATGGGTCTGCCACTGTCATATAAAAATGCAACAAGTTCGCCATTACTAAAGGGAACGATAATTGTATTTTCATGTGCTACAGGTGATGCTGTGTGAAGATTTTTTCGCGTCTCAGAAATTGTTTGAAATGACCATTCTACCCTTCCATCATCTAATGTTATACAGAAAACTCTATTATCAGATGATACAAAATAAATGTAGTCTCTATAAATCAAAGGTGGAGAAAGAATAGGAAATCCAATATTTGAAGACCACAACACACTGCCATTCACTGAGTCGACCAAAACTATTTGTCCATAAGCATCAACGGAAACTATTTTGTTATTGAAATATGCAATACCTCCACGAATTATTTCATATTTATCAATGCCTTCAGGCTTAATATTAGTTTTAAAATTGAGTTTTTCAGTTAATGTATCATAGCATTCCAAATAACCATCATTCGAAATTAAACATATGTTATCAGCAAAATATACTGGCTGTATAATATTTGTTGGACCTTTAGCACTATTATTTAATTTATTTTTTTTTTTGAATAATGAATTTGTATAAATATTATTCAAATCATTTTTAGGGTTTTGAAAATGCTGCGACCAATATGTAAACTCTCTTGAAGTATCAATTTCGATATTCTCTCTATTTAGTGTAAGCGTTTCAATGATTTCAGAGTTATAAGCTAACACTGGAAATCTATTAGTGTCATCTACTGTTGCAATTTCTTGTGTACTACAATGTGTTAGAATTAGTGAATAAAAAAGGATGTGTAATAATATTCTTTTCATTTTAATCAATTGTGTCTAAAAATTTTGTAGAACGCACTACTAATTCAGGAGGTGAACTAGGATCATTAATAATATTTTTAAAACTATTTATAGCAATTTCTGTATCATTATAAGACAGCGCATGTAATGCGAGTAATTCCTGATAAAGGTATTTATAATTACTATCTGAAATTATATTTTCAGAAAGATAATTATTAATCTCAGTTCTATCAATTTTATCTAAGTCAATCATTATATAATTGTAAAGAGCCTGATCTCTGATTAGTCTATCATACCGCTCATTTTCAAATATTTCTTTTAATTTTAATTTACTAATTTCAACTTCCCCATTTTTTGAGTTTAATTGGGCTATTTTCAGCTTTATGAGACCTGATAAAAATTCATTTGAGTTATTTTCAATAGCTTTAAGTTTTTCAAGTGAGATATTATAATTTTCGATGTTTGCTGCTGCAATATACGACTCTACTAATCGTTCGTTTTTACTTGTATTAAGTGAGCTAATTACTTGAAAACCTACTGTAATTAGAATTATGATAGTGATAAATAATACTATAAATAGTCTATAATTTTTCCAAACACTGATTAAACGATCTTTACGTAAATCTTCGTCAACTTGTCTTAGAATATCACTCATTAATTTTTACTTTTTTTTAATCACAATATGTGGTTTCATATGATAAATATGGTCTCTTGAGGGAAATTCTCTATTTTTAACCTCGTGTGCAAACTGGCTGACTGTTTGTTTAATTCTCATATTTAAATCATCATATTTTTTAACAAACTTTGGAGCCACGTTTGATAAGCCTAAAATATCCTCTGTTACCAGTATTTGACCATCACATTTTGGTGATGCTCCTATACCAATAGTAGGTATGTCCAAAATTGAAGTTATTTCTGCTGCCAAAGGCTCTGCCATGCCCTCTAAAACAACTGAAAATGCCCCTGCTTCTTGAACTGCTATTGCATCATCAATATATTTTTGCCATTCAGATCTTATCTTTCCTTTCACTTTATAACCACCATCGATGAGCACGCTCTGAGGCTGAAGACCAATATGACCCATGACTGGTATTGAACTTTTTGTCAGATATTTAATCGTCTCTGAAATTTTTTTACCACCCTCAAGTTTTACTCCATTGCAATTAGTTTCTTTCATAACACGGGTTGAGTTAATAAATGCCTTATCAACTGATTGCTCATATGTTCCAAAAGGCATATCAACAATTACGCATGATTTGTTTGATGCACAAACAACAGATTTTGCGTGTTCAATCATTTGTTCAAGGGTTACTTGTAATGTATTTTCATACTCGTACAGAACCATTCCAAGAGAGTCGCCTACTAACATTAAGTCAACATCATTATCAATAGCTCGCGCAATTGGAGCATTATAGGCTGTTAGACAGACGATCGGTATCTTTCCCTTAAGAAGCCTTATATCATTCGCTGATTTTCTTCGCATAAAGTCGGTTTATAATTGATAAATTAATAAAATTCCAGGGAAAGCTTGGGTTTTAATTTATTATTATAAGTCTTCATCATTTAAAACTAATATTAGAAATGCTGGATCAGAGCCATTATTTACCCATGCATGATTTGTGCCTCGTTGAACAAAAACTTTAATCCCTTCTAACGTTTGGGATTATTTCTTCTTGGTACCCTTCTTTAAAGGTTTCTCGATCTCCATAAATTTCAGTTTCAAACCATTCGACAAATTCTTTTGATTTAATCCCCCTCCAATATTTCCAAGTTGACTGTGCAATAGGAGCTTTCATGGTACCCAGTTTCAAC
>MDTA01192020.1_pt1 | contig 20834 bp, 31 predicted proteins | sample 811151 | NCBI WGS metagenome assembly MDTA01 (sample SAMN05326648, study PRJNA326480) | marine metagenome | isolation source: seawater | place: Indian Ocean: South | collected 2010 | reverse complement strand
GCATCATCTTAATCTTTCACACTACAATATAATTAAAGGTAAGGCACTATGTACATTCTTAACGGCTCGCGACTTTCGCTTGATACTCCTTTTGAAGCGAAAGGTATCAGCTATCCATCAAACTGGTTACGTCAGTCCACTAAAGCTCAGCGGACTGCGCTTGAGATTACATGGGAGCCTGACCCTGTTCCGACACACGATCAAAGGTTTCGTTGGTCAGAAGATCTTGTAAAGCAATTTGCAGATGTTGTTGAAGAGGACGAAGAAGGTAACCCAACAGGGGTAGTGACAAAAGGGCTGAAGAGCAAGTGGCTTGAGGAGCAGAAAACAACCTGTAACACGCTGCTTGCCTCTACTGACTGGCATGTGATTCGTAAAGTAGAACGTGACGTGGCGATCCCTGACTCAGTCGTCACTTACCGCAATAGTGTGCTTACTGCATGTGCAGCACGTGAGGCAGAGATCAATGCATGCACTACCACCGAAGAACTGGAGACTTTAATCACTGAGACGGGCCTCACGGATTTGCCATAAGAGTAATTCATTTAGAATGATTCTATCTAGGCGGTAATAAACAGTGCCATACATCGGTCGGCAAATTGCTCGTGGTCAGAACCGTAAAATCGATGATGTATCGAGTAGTTTTAATGGTGGCACGGCCACTTTTAATCTGCGAGTAGATGGTGAGGCGGTTTACCCAGCAACCACCCAGCAGCTATTTGTATCCATCGGTGGTGTCATGCAGAACCCAGGTACGGACTTTACCGTAGCTGCTGATCAGGTGACCTTTACAACAGCACCTGCTGGTGGATTGAGTTTCTTTGCCTTGATGCAAGGCGATGCGGTCGACACAAATACCCCTGGTGACGGAACAGTCACGACTTCAAAAATTGGTGATGACCAGGTCACCGGAGCCAAATTAGCTGATAATATTACGATCTCTTCAACCAGCACAATTACTGGTAGCGTTGTTTCAGATACATCAGGGAACCTTCGCGATATTCCACAAAACGCAAAAACCAGTGCTTATGTTTTAGTAATCGGTGATGCAGGTAAGCACGTCAGCATCACGACTGGCGGTGTTACTGTTAATTCAGGTATTTTCTCGGCAGGGGATGCTGTAAGTATTTACAATAATAGTGCGAACGCACAGACAATTACGCAGGGTGGTTCAGTCACAATTCGTCTTGCTGGAGTTGGCACTGCAGGTAATAAAACACTTGCGTCTTATGGGTTGGCGACCTTATTATGCATCGCAAGTAATGAATTCGTGATCGCTGGTACTGGAGTTAGCTGATGGGAATGCATCAAATGCTGGGACCAAGTTTTGGTGCTAGTGAAGATTATGTAATTAATCGCAGCTTGCGGTTTAACAGTACTGATGATACTTATTTATTTTTTAATCCATCAGGGCATGGAAATCGCAAGGTATTTACCTTTAGTTTTTGGGTAAAACGAGCTACTCTTGGCACTTCACAATTAGTCCTATACGTAAGAAGTGGTGCTGGAAATACTGGAAGAGTTCGTTTTGATGCTAGCGATAGGTTTGAAGTTGAATCAGAAATTAGCGGCTCCGCAGTTGCCAAGAAAGTCACTACTGCAAAGTTTCGTGATTGCTCTGCTTGGCAACATTTTGTTGTTAAATTCGATGCAGTAAATACTAACTGCGACATTTATCACAATGGCGTCGAATTAACTGCCTTCGACACAAATACTGAGCCAACAAATGTTGATCATTATTTTGGTGGTGATTATAGTCATTATTTAGGCGGCTTTGCCGACAGTGAAAGCGTTGATGGTTACTTGGCTGAAGTTCACATGGTCAACGGTCAAGCACTTGCTGCATCTGACTTCGGTGAGTTCAACGACGACAACGTCTGGCAGCCCAAAAAATACTCTGGAACCTATGGTACAAACGGTTTTTACCTCGACTTCTCCGACAACAGCAGCAACGCTGCGCTTGGGACGGATAGTAGTGGTAATAGCAATAATTGGACGGTTAATAACCTGTCTGCAGCATATAATTTTGGATTAACAAAGGCTGCTCAGATTGTGGGCACGAGTAAAACGTTTTCTTTCCCGATTACTTATACCGCTACGTTGACTTATGAGTTTTTCGTAAAAATTACTACAGACGGAACATATAATTACATGGCAAAAATGACCGGCGACCAGTGGAACTTAGGCACTTCAGGGTCAAGCTTATTGTTTGGTAACTACAATGGAGGCTGGACGACTTTTAGCAATACGGGCTTGAACGATGCTGCATGGCATTTTGTCCGCTTAACGACTACAGGTTCAAGTACAAGCCTTTATGTTGACGGATCTCTGATCGCTACCAACTCGTCTGGCGGTAGCGTTTCAACGGGCTCTCAAGTCACAAACCAAATACGAGGCACAGGTTCTGGTGCTTTTGAAATAGCGCATTTGCGGATCACGACTGGTGGAACGCCTCCGACTACGGGAGTACCTAATATTTCAGACATGAATGCAGCCGCAGGCTCTGGCGGCACCCTGGTGTTCTATGACAAGCTTGACTATATTGCTAGCAGCGGCACAAAAACAAGCGATGGCGGTAATGTAACCATCACGATGAGTGCTGCGACTGTTGGCGTTACTGATCCTAATGCTGACAGCCTGATCGACACGCCGACAAACGGCGACTCGTCAGATGACACTGGTGCGGGAGGAGAAATTAGCGGAAATTACTGTGTTATCAATCCTCTTGGAGTAAGTTCAAACACGCCTACAATTTCAGAGGGAAACCTGAAAATGGTTCTTGGTGCTTCCCAGGGCACTCGACACGGAACGATGGGAGTCACCAGTGGTAAATGGTATTTTGAGGTTGTCTATACAGCAGCTTCGCCTTTGGATGGAATGGTTGGCGTTGCCAACAAGAATCACGAGAACAATTTGGGCAACTATACAGGCGGAGATGCAGACGGCTGGGGATATTATTACAACGGTGAGAAATACAACAATGGGGGACAGGGATCTTATGGAGCTAGCTGGGGCGTCAACGATGTGATGGGCATCGCCCTTGACATGGACAACGGTGCTCTTTATTTTTCAAAGAACGGGACGTATCAAAACAGCGGCGACCCCACGAGTGGTTCAAGTAAAACAGGCGCAGCATTTACGAATCTATCAGGCACTATTTTCCCTTGTATTAATGGGTATGGTGGGACGCAAGTTGTAAATTTTGGACAGCGGAGGTTTAATACAAGTGCTCCAAGTGGTTACAAGTGTTGGAATACCGCAAATTTACCGACTCCGACGATTGCCGATGGTTCAACGTTGTTTGATGTAATTACGGCAACAGGCAATGGTGCGGAAAGAACATTCACAATGCCAGGCGGCTTTGGCCCCGATCTTGTTTGGTCAAAATCTCGCAGCAACTCTTACAACCATGGACTGTTTGACGCAGTGCGTGGCGGTACTAAGCGTTTGCGTTCAAACTCAACGGCAGCTGAAGATACTTCAGCGCAACAAGTCAAATCTTTTACAAGTGATGGATTTGTTCAGGGTACAGACGTTCCTAACACAAGCGGAGAGACCGGCGTTTATTGGGCCTGGGACGCTGGAACGTCAACTGCTAGCAACACTGACGGCAGCCAAACTTCACAGGTCAGGGCAAATCAAACGGCTGGATTCAGTATTGCTACCTTTAACACGCCATCTCCGTCTGCCAATTTTACTTACGGGCACGGGTTGAATGCTGTTCCTGAATTTGTAATCCATAAGTTTACTAGCTCGAACAGTAACTGGTACATTTATCACAAATCCATAGGCCAAAAATACATCAACTTAAATGACACTGACGGGTCAGCAACAAGTCAGTTTACGACTGCACCAACATCTAGTGTTTTTACATATCCTTCGAACCTAATTGTTGGACCTAACTATCCACTGGTAGCTTACTCGTTCACTTCTGTCGCAGGCTATAGCTCGTTTGGTTCGTACACCGGCAACGGAAATGCTAATGGTCCGTTTGTGTTTACCGGGATGCGCCCTGCCTGGCTGCTTTTGAAAGAATCAAGCAGCAATGGCGAGCTTTGGACTCTTTATGACAGCACAAGAAATCCTTTCAATGTTGCGGGCAAGCAACTTTATCCCAGCTTAAATGCAGCTGAAGCTGATGCTTCTGCTAGTACTCACGCAAGAGTTGACTTTCTTTCCAACGGTTTCAAAATCAGAGGTTCTCACTCATCAATTAATACGAATGGAGAAACGATAATTTACGCCGCATTTGCTGAGCATCCCTTCAAAACCGCCCGTGCACGGTAAATTATGGTATTTAAAATTGTCATTACAGTTCTAGCACTTGCCCCGAACCTTTTGATCGGTTACTTATTTCTCAATAAAGACGCAATTATTGAGAATCAGAAAAAAGCTTTGCTTGGGGCTCTGTCTGGTGAAATTTCAGGTCAACTGAGTCAGCAGACAGACACCATAAAAGATAACATGGGTTCCATGTTCACAGAGACTATCAAGCCAGAAATTAAAGCAGGTGACCAGAATACATTAAAAGCAATACCTAAAAATACAGGGCCTGCGTTACCTTTCTAGTAATGCCCGAAATACCTGATCTTACAATCAGGCCTTTGAATGATCTGTCTGTTCAGACTGTTCATACTTGGGTCACCGTGCCGCCAGTGGTCAATGCTGTGTCGCCGCCAGTCACTTTAAATTTAGGCACGCCAATTATCCAAATACCTGGTTGTGTAAAGGCGCATCCAAATTCTGATAAGTCGAATCAGCTTAACGATGACGACCCTAAAGGGGTAAGAGTTTATTGTGATGCTAATCAACCAACATTTAGCCCTCTTGATTACACTCCTGAAAACCTTGTTTACCAAAAACCAGCTAAATTCCCTGGTTATAAAGGTTCTAATGCAAAAGCAAAAGATGATCAAGTAAAGGATGATGTTCCTAACACGGCGCCACCCATAGCGCCCACAGGCGGATCTGGAGATTTACCTGGTGATGAAGAGAATGAGAAAGAAAATGTTGAATTAGTGTGTGACGAAGGTTATAACTTGGTTAACAAAGAATGTATAGAAATTGTTGAGGAAGTCAAAGCAGAGATATCTTTAATCGAGAAGTATCTTCCTACGTTACCGCAGACAACAACGACAGCGACTATAGCTGTTGTGGCCACAACCTCTGCATTGATGGCAAAGCCACTTGCGGATTTACTTTTAAAACTTGTTAAACCTACTGTGAAGAAGATAATGAAGAAGATTGCTTCGTTGAGAGGACAGTCCCAGAAGGTGGAGAGTGTTTCGCAGCGCCGACTTGCTCAGCGTGATCGGAATCGTGCGATCCGTGCTCTTCGTGTAGCTCTAAAGAAATAGGATGATAATGAGGGACTAATGTATCACCAGGGAGTTTGACGACTACATCTTTGCAGACGTCAAAATAAGGTGATTTTGGGTGAAAAGTTATTCCATTTTTTGCCAGCTCGCCGCAATTTTTGAGTCTCGCAATTTCAAAATCTAATCGACGATTGGCCAGCACTTGTTGCTGAAGGGCTATTTGTGTATCTACAGCTTTCTTACATCTATCCTGAAGGCTTCGATCTAAGGGCAGGGATAGTGTGGCGGACAGGCCACCGTTGATACTGTGATTATTTTTTTGACCAGTTCTTACATCTTTCCAGTATAAAATTGAACCTGGATTGTCAATGACGCCGTCTCCATCTATATCGCTGGTGTCATAGACAGGATCTTGATAATATGCCTCAAACGGCTTTTGATATGAGTTGCTATTAGTAATAAAAGGCGTGAGGTTAAATGTAGGCCCTTGACATTGAATACCTGCTCCGTAAGTATTTGTAATATAAGGGCCTTGTAATACCTGAATTGCCTGATTAGTCACTGACCCGCTACTTGTCGCGACCGGATTAGCTGTGGCGCTGACACCGCCGACATCGGCAGCCATTGCCGGAGAAGTGAAAGTAGTTAGTGCAGTTATTGAGAGAATATAGAAGTGCTTTCTGTGACGCTGTGAATTTCTGTTGTTCTTTGAATCACGGTTTGATTGGAAAGGCCAGGCCCATTCATAGTCTCCGTAAACTGGAAGCCTGCTCCGGGATTGACTATTTCCCACCTGGGTTTGTTGGCAGTATCCAGAGTTGTCCATGTACTTGTGACTCCGTTTACCGTGTTGGAAGTCGAGTCGGTAGCATTTGGTGCAAGACTGCCGCCAGTGTTTTTGATATTACTACCAGTTACAGAGTACTGGTAACCAGTGTTGTAGTCAATTGAATTGATTGTTTCAGTGACCACTGAAGTTGTTTCAGTTTTTGACTGTAAGCTGCCTTGAGTAAAATTTGGTACTACAGGAACTGAATACGCAGCTTGCGAAAGGCCATGCAAAATTCCTAGGCAAAAACCTAGTACAAGCGAATCGCGAAGGTTATACATCTCAACGCACAGTGACCTCACTGACATGCTGCCCTGTAGCCGTGGTTCCTGCCCCACCAGCGGTGATCGTCATTGCACCGTCTGTGGCGATTGTTCCAGCCAAGCTACCTGCCAGACCTCCAGAGGAGGTTGTTGTGGAGCCCAGCATTGGAAGAGACGGCACGACTCCAGATGTAACTGTCGTCCCGCTCGTCACATCATCACCTTCGATAAATGATTCACTGAATGTGAATGCATCACCTGCAGTTGTGATTTCTGCCCCCATTGGCGTGTATCCAACCGCTGTGCCTGATGAAAGCGCACCAAGGCCACCAAAAGAGCTGCCTGATTTTACAGAGATATTGGACCCGCTTACTGAGTATGTACTGCCAATACGTGTCGCTTGGCTGGCTGCTCCGTCAACAGTAAGTTGCACTGAACTTTGGAGTTTGTGAGTAATATCTGCACGTGCAGCCCCTGCAAATAAGAAAATCAACGCGAAGATACGGAGCATGGCTTTATCTACATTACTTTGATATTAAACGGAGCAAACACAGTATGATATTAATTGAAAGTGATTGTACTCATGGCCGATCCTATTAAAGAAGAGTCAAAGAAGAAGGGCGTCTTCGCCAAATTAAAGGAGAAAGCAGGTGATACAGAAGAACATCTAGCACTCTTATCTACTTTTGTGCGCTTAGGGGTGTTGATTTGGAGTGGGGGGATCCTGACACTTAATTATGTGACCATTCCAGGTCTCGCTCAACAAAAGATCGATCCAACTTTCATTGCCAGCGTGTTTACAGGAGTTTTGGCCTCTTATGGCGTACAGACCGCCAAGAAATCTGGTGATGGCACGATGAAAATGAAAGACGGTGGAGCTGGTATTACCAAGGCTGATATCGAAAAGCTGATTGAAAAGGCTGCGCAAACCGCTCCAGCACAGGTTATTAGAGTCGAACAAGCTCCTTTAAAGATTACGACCACGTCCGTAGAATCTGACGACACCTACAAAATGTAAGATGAACTATAAACCTCTTTTGATCGGAGTAGCTACTGTTGTTGGTGTTGCTCATTTAGGTGTTCTTGGTCATTTGGTCCTATTACTTAGAGAGGACTCAAAAGTCGTAATGCCATCCATTAATCTACCTACAGGACCGTACTCGTCGTACAAAGTAAACGTTGATAAACAGGGATATCAGCTTCAATACAATGCAAATGACCCCAAAGTTCTGAGATCTAAGCGGGTCCTGGATTTAGATCAAACTCGCTCCAGCAAAGGCGGCTTCTTGAAGCCTGCCGAGATGCTGATTGAGGACCGTAAGGAGTATGAGACCCATGAATACACGATGGAAGGTTATCGGAATTCAGGTGAGGGTGGTCCTGTCGGCTCGGGAAAGCCCGGAGAGCTGACTGCAAAACAAGTAGAGTGTATAAAGGCGGCAGGCTCTGGAGAGAGCACAGGTGCGATGATCGGAGCGGGCGTGGCCGGTAGTTTTGCCCCCGCCCTGACTGCCATTCCTTATGTCGGGTGGCTTGCAAGCGGCTGGGCAGTGATGTTCGGTCAGGACAAAGGAGCAGAACTTGGTGGAACAGTCGCTAGTGTGTTAAAAGACTGCGATGCCTGACCTTCATGGAAGAAGAGGGGATATATCTGACTATACAGTTGCACGAAAGTGACGTTGCTCAATTAGCTGAATCTGTAGAGTTTCACTGGAAAATGTGGCCCGGCCATCCAGCGCGTCCGCTTGAGGAACAAGAGCGTCTTTATCGTCTAAAGGCAATATTGCGTGTCGCCATGCTGGAAGTTATGTATCATAAGGATGAGTAATATTTTCAAATGGGACGAGAGATAAGTATAAGAGCAAAGGCAAATACGAGTTTTGTAGTGCTTTCAGACAACGACAAAGAGGGCGCTGTACTGAAGGACCGCAGAATACCCAGCTGCAAGCTTCTGCAAGATTTGGAGTCATCATTAGTAATTAGTTCCCCCTTAGGCACATGGCTGCTTGTTAAGGATGACTGGATTATTGAGCAGGATGAGCATGTAGAGAAGCCTTATAAAGAAGAGGGCGGTTTCCGTTACATAGAGGGCTGTCCCTATTTCCATCTACCGCTTGAAAAAGAGCATGATCACCGGAAAGGCCTCCTTTACAGCACAGCCAGCTGTCTTTTAGGTTTAAATATTGGCCCTATTAATTGTCTAGACGATTACTTAGAGGCTGTATATAAGCACGGATCAGGTACTTGGAAGGCGCATAACCGTGAAGGTTTGTCAGAAATCGGTGTGGGCTGCACAGTGTCCCACACGATAGGTCCTCAAGAAATTGAAGATGAGATTGATGAAGGGCGTCCCGTCGTGATTGCTGTTGTGGCAAAAGGCACATACCGTAAGCCCTTTGGCCTCACTTATTACGTCTGTATATATGGGTACAGCAAGGACTCTTGGCTTCTCCATGATCCCTGTGGTCGCTTAGATCTGAAGAACGGTCTTTGGGAATCGACTCTTGAGGGTGCCGGCAAAGGAGTCAAATACGATCGGTTGCTTTCAGACAAACGTATTTTTTATGGCGGCGGTGCTAGCGGCTGGGGTTATCTGAGATTTAACGAATTGTGAGCTATACTTATCGCAAATCAAGAAAATGATGGACGAAATTCTAAGGGATACTGAAGAAAAGCTGCTTATCCAGCAGAAAGACTTAGCCGACAAGATTCGTGTTGGCGAGGACTCTTTAATGCGTGACAAAGAGCTTTATCTCAAGGTGACAGGCGCTCTTGAGGGCATTGCGATCGTCAAGCAGCGGATGGCTCCTCAACTTACTGAGGCAGCTGTTGAGGCTGAATGAGATGATGGAAAATCTCACTAAAAGCCGCTACAGAGCGTTAGAAACAGTCGCCGAGCATTTGTCACCACCCTCCAGAGAAATGCGCTTGGAGGCCATCATCAAGGATATTCCAGAGGAAGATCTTAGATGGGTAGTCGATAAATTGCACTATTTCATATTAAAGATCTTGGAAGATGCTGAAGTCGATCCAGCCGAGGATGACTTCGACGTCCTGTCCCCTGGACTGACTGATTAGTAGGAGCGGAGGGGGTCGAACCCTCACGACCGCTGTGGTCTCAGGATTTTAAGTCCTGTGTGTCTACCGATTCCACCACGCTCCCACGGCTGCAAGCATAACGCAGAGCACAAGTGTGTGCAGCATACAGTTTTGACAAAGCTGGAATACCAAAAGTGTTTCATTGCGAGCAAGACTTACTGATCAATCTCATTGTTCTAAGCCCAAAGGCTGCTCGCCGAAAATTTAGAAATTATATCTTTGAAAGTTGGGAATGGGAATGTGCTTATTGCGGAAAGAAATTGACAGCTGATACCGCAACTATTGATCACATTTTACCTAAACATAAGGGCGGCCATAACATTAGGTCCAACATGGCTTGCTGTTGTTCTAGTTGCAATCGGGCAAAAGGATCTACGCTTCTTAATGATTGGTACACCTCAGAGCTGCCCTATTTCACGGAAGAAAGGTTTGATAGAATTACTGCATGGGTGGAGCAGAAATCCTGTTCAATAAAGCTACCCCACACAGAACTCGCTCAACCGTACATAGATAATGACTCCTACATCAGCTGGGTCGCAGTCTAAAGAAAAAGGTTTTCTCGATAATTACATCGAAGACTTGAAAAAGGAACGTATCCCTGAAGATGGAGATCGTGCCTTGCGTGGTGAGGTAGGGGATGATGTCTCTGGGAAAATGGACCGAGGCGTATTGAAGGTGTGAAATGGCTGACCGGAAGAAGGCAAAACGCTTAGCAAAAGAGCGCATGAAGTGCAACAAGCCTAAAAGGACACCAGGACACGCAACCAAGAGCCATGTGGTCAAGGCTTGTAAGGATGGTGAAGAAAAGATTATTAGGTTTGGCCAACAAGGCGTCAAGGGAGCAGGCAAGAACCCCAAGACTGCTAAAGAAAAGGCCAGAAAAGCGTCGTACTACGCTCGCCATAATGCACAAGACAGCAAACCCGATAAGATGTCAGCACGTTATTGGTCACATAAAGTGAAGTGGTGACCGCTTCATAGAGAAAATGCCTGTCTTTCTCAGCTTTCTGACCTTTTTCACAGTGGCCTATTTATCAGGTATTTTGTTTTTGGTGCAGGCAAAAACTGAGCGTAGTCGTAGGCGTAAACGTAGGAATCGCAGTAATTGACCATTTATTTAATGCTGGTAGGATAGATCCAAGGTAAAGGCTGAAAATGGATGCATTAGGACTCCCGGTGGATGTTGAATTTCAAATCCACGCAGCGTCACTAGCCATTCAGGGCATGGATCGAGACGAGTTAGAAGAAGCTTTTGTAGAAATGCTTCATCAAAAGGCTCACGATCGCCAGATGTTCCTCTCAATCCTCAAAGATCACGGCATTGATGCCGAAGTCACCTTTAATTACTCAACCTTCGGTCAAATCTCCTAAAAACAATGGCAACTCGTACCGTACAAGGAACACTTGACACCTTTTCTGTTAATACAGGCTCTGACGTCACGTATGAGGGCGCAGGGAGCGGTAACGACAGGAGCCTTAATATCAGGGCCTTCAAGGTGAATCCCGGTTCTACAGGCAATATTACGGTTTCCCTCAATCAGTCTTTTGGTGTGATCGGCATGGAGATTTTCCAGGAGGACGATCACTCTGCCGCTAGCGCACCGACTGGTTATAAGAAGGCTTTTAACGTGACGCAAGCCGGAAAGGGCAAAGGTGCAGTTGGCGTGACTGTCACTGACGCTTCTAAAGACTATATTGTCCTCCTCAAGCTCGATGGGTATTCTGAGGTGAGCTATACCGCCACCGTTGAAGTCCCGTAAGAAACAACAGTCTTGGAAAGACTACCCTTTTCTTACCGACATTGGTATTGAATTAATTAGATTGCATGATACGCCTCGTACCTACATCGGTATGGGGCGTTTTGCTGCATATAAGGATTTTGGCGAGGCAAATTGGAAGATTGGATATGACAGTCTCAAACTTGGCAAAAGGCGCGTTGCCTATAACGAGAAATGTGATCGTGCAGACATCGAAAGACAGTTGATAGAGGATCTAAAGGGCTTCTCTTTGGAGGTTGCTCAGTACGTCCAGGTTCCGCTCAACCGACACAGGAAGGGAGCAGTTCTCAGCTTTGCCCGCAGCCTAGGGATACTGGGCTTTAAAAACTCAAAGCTTTTAAATTTAATCAATAGCCACGCTCCGAAAAAGCAGATCATCGAGGAGTGGAGTCCATATATAAACAGGTATTGGCTCTGTGGTGGCAGCAGAATGCGTGACAGGCGGAGAGAAGAACTCAACATCTATTTATCTGCAGATAAGGAGATACCTACATTCACAAAACACAGTTGCCACACGTCAATATGTCTTTTGAATTTGGCGGAAACCTATAACGGTGCACCAAATCAAGTAAAAGCTATTGAGTACTTAGAAAAAAAAGTCAAAGAGTGGGATCCGTCTGGTCATGCTCTGCGTAGATTTTTTCGACTTTGGAGCCAACCCCCAGCTGGTCTAGGCAATCAAGTGCGTCCCGGTCAAAATGTTGAAGAAGATCAATAGCGTCGAGAATCTGCAGCTCTTTAGAATAATTTTCCATAAATTTTTCATACTCCATCGTTAGATGTCTCTTCGTTTGCTAAAGCAATTTTAAGCAATACCAAATATCCAATCAAATCCATGATGACGTCTTCATCATCGTCTAAGAGGTTTTTGCCTTTCATGATTCGATTTAATTTATCGTCTATACGCACAAGAATCTGCTCATATGCACTGCTCTGACTAAAAATCCTTACAGGGCTGATTGCTGAGTCGCCGTATTTGCTGTTCTTGTAAAGCAACAACTCCTTGACATCATCACAGACCTCTTTTATACGAGACTGTGTATCAGTAAGTGTCATTAGAATAGAAGGATGAATAACGAGACACGCCAATCCTACGATATCGACAATCGTCGTGCAGGAACTTATGCCGATGCTTTAGGCAGATCGTGGGCAGCTTCTGACAATGAAGGTGGGAATCAATTTTTAAGAAATTATCTTGCAAGACGTCGAGCAGAGGCGACACCAAATCTTGATTTTGAGAAGTCGCAGGAGGACCGCTTTTTTATAGGCTCATCGGAGTTCTTGAGGCCAGTACAGACCTTCAAAAATCAATTCAGGGCAAGCCAGTAACTCTGCCTAAAGGCTCGAAGATTTTTTTAAAACGATCAGCCTGATCAAATCCGTATTGCAGACTAGGTAAATATACGAAGTAACCCCAGAACATTGTGGTTTTGTTGACAAAGTATTTTTTACCGTGAATTAGACGTGCGCGGTCTTTTGGGAAGCACATGGGGAAATCCCAGACTTCTGGGCATGTCCTCAGCATCTCCGGATATGTCGTATAGAACAGTGCTTCAGGGATGTTTCGCAACTTCCATTCCCTGTGGAGACGTCGGAACCAGATTACAGAAGGATGTTTAGAGTTGATTCCACTTCGTGTGCTCCATCTCCAGCTCCCGCGTTTTTTGTTGTAGGAGCACCTACCGTAAGTAGGAGGGAAAAGGTAGGTTTTTCCTGTCCAGGGGTCTTGCGTATTTAAACCATCGTCATCGAGGGTATAGATTTTTTTAGCCTGGAGAAACTGCAGGTTTGCATCGTGAGTAGAACAAGGATCTAGGTCTACTTCTCCTAGCAAATCGTGTATATAAGGTAAATAATCCGCAGGTGTAAGCCAATCCTCGGAAATATGATAGATTTTTCCGAGAATATTCCTTAAAGACTTCCAACTCTGCTTGGTTTTCTTCAAAGCATAAGGAAATTGCTCTGAGTATTATCGCGCTTGTAGTGGACCAGTGCAAGTTCATTCTCGTCTTGAATGAGAAACAGAGATTCCTTGTCTGGTTCGATGCTTTCAGCGCGGCGGATTGCCTTTTGGAGCACCTCTGAGATCGATTCCTGGTCTCGGTTGTCCTCTAACGCTGTAATTAGCGAGTCGACAGGGAGATAGAACATGCTTTCTTTCTCCGAGGCGCCAGGCTTGAATACAAGTGCTCCTGGCCCCTCTAACCTGTAAAATTTTTCGTAGAAATCACACATATCGGCGCAAATACGCTCGATCGTAAGTTTGATCAAGGTCTCCTCAGTCTCTCCTGTTGCGCTGAGCATCAGTTTGCTGAGCATTTTGTTACGACGACTGGTCATGGTATTTTCTACTTTCAGTAATACTAGCAAGTTTGTTGTGTACCAGCAGGTTGAGCAGGTTCTTTCAATTTTACAAAATTAGATAAGCCTGAGCGCTTTAGGGTTTCCAGTAATTTAGGGAGCGGTTTATACAACACCACTGCCTTTTGCATGTTGCCGATCTTCTTGATCAGCTTTCCATCGGCGTCGCGGAGCTTGGTCAATTCCCCCTGCCTAATAAGGTATTCAGCCACGCAGCGGTACCTTCGCTTTTCAGCCAGGTTGATGTCAGGGTACCTATCACAGATGGTGCTGATCTTCATGTCACTGAAAGTAATTCGAATTTGATCAGCAAGAGACAAGCCTAGAACGATGTCGGATGTGCTGGTCTCGTAACCGCAAACCAGCTCCAGATAACGTCTGAGATCAGGCGTCTCAAAGCTGCCAGATGGAGGGATGAACATTGAGACCTGTTCAACCAGAGATGGCACCAGCATGTCAGCATAGTTTTCTATCGTCACTGCCGCTATATCTAAATCCGTAAAACGGTAACTCTGATACGAGTTCGTACTGGTCTCCTCTGGCTCGAAATCAGTCTTTTCGAGTACATCCAACCAGTCTTCATCTGGGGTTGTACTCATAACGATTTATTTTCTTGATTAATTTTAGCGATTTCTTTGGTTACTGTCTTCTTGTGTTTCTCAGCCCACTGACGCTTGTGGTCTGCAATCAGGATGCTGATGTAATACTCCTTCAGCGGGGTGAAGTGCTCTTTGAAAGACGTGACCTTAAACCATTGCGTGCCATAGAGGTCTTCTAGGCGTTTCTTTGCTTTATCGATGGAACCACCGTAATTTTCTGCCTCCCATAGATGTGTAGCCATTCTTTTTTGTACCTGTGTTAGCAAGGCTTCGATTTCAGCAATAGACAACGAATGGATTAACTCGCTAAACTCTTGAAGGAAAGGGTATTTTGTTTCATGCGCCGTCCCATTACCTACGCTGAGCTCATTTTGCTCTTTATTTTTGTCCCCGTTGGATTCTTTGGTGCCGCCCATTTGCACGAGTTTGTGACGGATAGAATCAGTATAGAAGTGCGTTTTAAGTAGGACAATGGGCTCAGGTGGTAAGACTAAAATTGAAGTACCGAAGCCGGTTGTATATCAGACGAAAGTCCCTGAAGCGGATTTCGACTACGGTAAAGAAGTTCTGGGTAAGACTCAGGCCCGGACCGACGCTCTAAAAGATTACGCAAGAGAAGCTCTTGGTAATAGAAGATATCAAAGGATGAAAGATACGGCTCGTAGAACACTTGAGCTGGGTTCATATTTAGGTTCTATTCCTGCTGATCAGGGTAGTTACACTACCAGTGGCAGTTCCTTATCACAGACCGGAACACAGACCGGAACACAAACCGGGTCACAGACCACAACCACTACAGTTCCTTTTCAACAACAGTCCGTACAAGACAGCGGTTTTGATCCTGGACGCTTTGGAGAGGCTGGTGTCGGAATGGAGGATTTGGCTGAGCTACAGCGGAGGGGCTTCAACAGAGATCAGATTTCTGAGTACGTAGATACTGCAAGGGGACGGGGATTAAATATCGGTGGGCGGGTTCAGGATTCTTTAGACTTGATGCATAAGCAAGGCACCCTTCCAGGCGCTATCAAAGATAGTGGTTATGATCCTGCGTCTGCAGGAGAGGCTGGATTCGGTTTCGAAGACGTCAAAGAATTAGCTGGACGAGGTTATGGTCAGCAACAAATTCGTGATTATGTAAATTATTTACAGAGTCAGAAAGAAACAGGTCCTGCACAAACTCAGTCAGTACAAGAAAGCGGCTACGATCCAGCAGCATTTGGAGAAGCAGGTGTCGGAATGAAGGATCTGACAGAATTACAGAGGCAGGGATTCAACAAGTCACAAATTTCCGCTTATGTGGACGCCGCGAAGGGACAGGGATTAAACATCGGGGAGAGAGTTCAGGATTCTCTGGCCATGATGAATAAAGCCTCTTCTAAATCAGGCGCTATCAAGGATAGTGGTTACGATCCTGCATCCTTTGGACAGGCAGGTTTTGGTTTCGAGGACGTGAAAGAACTTTCACGACAAGGTTATGGTAAGGAGCAAATCTCCAATTATGTGGAGTATCTCAAAGGTCAAGAGAGGGATGTTCCTTATCAATCCCAATCTGTAAAAGATAGCGGGTATGACCCAGCTGCTTTCGGTGAGGCTGGTGTCGGCATGGTTGACCTTCAGGAATTGCAAAGGCGTGGATTCAACAAGCAACAAATTTCTGATTATGTCGATGACGCACGGTCACGAGGACTGAATATTGGTGGTCGAGTCGGTGAATCCCTTGCCTTGATGAATAAACAAGGCACTAAATCAGGGGCCATTAAAGACAGTGGTTATGACCCTGCAGCATTCGGCATGGGTGGCGTCGGTTTTGAAGACGTTAAAGAACTTGCACGGCAAGGTTATGGCAAGCAGCAGATCTCTGACTATGTGAATTATGCAAGAGGGCAGGGCTTAAATATTGGTGAGCGCGTAGGCATGACGCTTGATTATATGGACCCTGCTAAGACAAGGAAAGAAAAATACAATATTGGAGAAGCTGTACCCACAGCATTGAATTACATGGATGCTGCGCAGACAAAAGAAACAGGAAAATACAACATCGGCGATCGGGTTGGCATGGCATTAGGTTTTATGAATCCCGAAAGGACTAAAACCAACACAACTTTCAGCTCAGGTTCAGGAGGCTCCACATCCTCATACACCACAACTGGCTTCCAGGCTGCTCCAAATTTCCGCAGTGATCTGCGCGGTATATATGATGACTCAGTCAGAGATTATCGAGCAGCTAGAGACCGTTATGAGGAATCAGAGCAGGGTAAGAGATCTCTGCGCTTTGCTGGCTTTGGTTAAGAAGCGATAAGGCCAAAGTCAAGAGAGGCGACCGAACTATTTGATATTAAATCGAAGTTTACCGCCTCTTCTGTGCTCTCCGCAGTAAACCTAAAATCGGTCACTTGAACATTGACCGAAATTGAGTAAGTCGTTTCAAGATACCTAATATCATTAGTTATTAAGAATAAGTATTCACCTGGATTTAATCGAGTGCTGGGGTAATCTTCAAGCTTCAGATCTTCTTCGTTGTAATCAACCGAACTTTGTGGGCTGACATAACCAAGATTGTTAATAGGCAACTCTTCTCTTCTGTTGTCAGGCAGTAGCTGATAAATCGCTAGTAAAGTATTTCTGTTGGTATTTTGTTGATAGCTAAATTGATCTAGTTCTTGAGTAAACTGAATAGATCTTGGGGATTTGATTTTAATTTTATAGAAGGTTGTTTGCTGTCGAGATAGACCCCCGTGATTGCTGCTCAGTGGGACCGAGCGAAACACAGCAGAGAAATCGCCCAAATCAATAGGATTATATAGGCTATCTCCACGCTGTGCAGGACGGGGATCAGATCCATAGTAAGAGGTTGGTCCATATGCAACAGGGCCTGTACCACCGGTTGGATAAGCTTCAACACTTCCAAGGTTGTAAAATCCAGAGTTACTGGGAATTGTCGTTAGAAACCTCGCCATCTTCCTCGTTAAGTCCAATAAACAGACCGTTGGTCCGCCCGGATTTTTGATACTTTTCTTCCATAATTATAGCTCGCTCAGGGTAGAACCCTTCATCTTCTACTGTATCGATTAATTCGTAGCTCAAATTGTTGACCATGCACCGTAGATCAGAGTCAGCTTCATTGAAATCTTCTTGCCATTCGCCCCAATGCATCTCACTACCGATCACGATGCATGCGGCCCATTTACGAGCACCGGGTCGCCAATCGCTTGGCAGGATGCTAGCTCTCTTGTGGGTTGGTTTTTTTGAAGTGCTCGAAGATGTTGACATAATTTAGTTGAATGGTTTCAATTTTAGGTGGCTCAGACACACCGTCAAGCCCTTTCGCAATCAGATGTTTTGGGTTACAACAAAACTTTTCACAATCGGGTTTTGTATGTATTCGGTACTTACCTGTATATCCACGGCTGAGCCAGTAAGCAACTCTCATTGCTGACTGTGAAGGACTGTTGTGAAATGGTGACGGGCAGTAAGCAACGGACTCAGTACCGCCTTTTTTGGTGGCACCAAGCCATGGCCAACATTCGTCTTCACCTTTTACATCCACTTGGTCCCAAAAACGCTTGACGGTCCAATACCAGCGGTAATCGAATTGAGTAACGTCTACAGAGCAGTGGCCCTCTTTGATCTGCTCAATGCAGTCGAGGCATTCACCCATGTGGCCAAAACGTCCTTTGTGACCTGCCTCACCATTGCGATGCCAAGGACATTCGAGTTCGTTTGTCACGTGATATTCAAGTTGATACCGCCTGACCTCTTCTGGGTAGCTTGTCAGCAGACTAGCGACAAGATTCTCGAAGTAGTCCCAGCTTTCTTCAAGATTAGGTTGCTCACCATCTAAATGCACGCTTCTGTATGTCGTGCCTGACCTGATCTTCTGAACTTTGTGATAGGGCAGTCCCAGCGCTTCCGCTAGATGTTTGGTAGAGATGCGTGAATCAGCTGTTTTGATTGAGCTCAAAATTACTGGGTCTATTTGGAGACCCTTACGCTGCTGGTTTTCGAACATCACGTCCGCCCTGGTCCCGTAGTAGTAATGAGATGGATTCATGCAGAAGGGGTCAGTGCAGATGTGCCGCCGCACGATGACGGACTTACCTGCAGACGGGTATTGCCCCAAGAGCGCTAGCAGGAGAGGTCTGGCGTCCTGTGCCCTGTAGTGCAGGTGGTTGCGCTTGCTGTTGATGAAGCCTGAGAACATGACACGAGGGCTTCCGGCAAGGCTCCAGCAGCTTTTGCGGCCCTTTGACCGGCTGAAGAGCTGTGCAGCCTTCGCAAAAACGATCAAATCACTGGCCACAAGGCCTGATTCGGCAAAGAAAGCGACCTCACGCATTTGGGGGACACGTCAGAATGGCTCAAAATTAGGCTGAAAACTACTGCCCTGCAACGAGTTTGGGGAATAATCACCAAAAACGATTTTTGGACCGTACTTTTACTTACTTCTTAGGAGTAGGAGCCTAGGGTCTTGGTAGTGAATTTTTTAGCTACCAAAGACCTAGACCCCGTCCCTATACGCTTAAGTGAAAACCCCCTTCTAAAAAAGTAGTTTGGTGATTATTCGCGAAAACCCCTGTGCTGCAGGGAGTTTGGAGCAAAAACAGGCCACCTGAGGCGGCCACCCCACACTTAAATGTTAGCCACTTTTGTGATTTTGGCGTTTTGAGACTTTGTAGTAGTTTTCAAAAACCTCGGCGAAAGAGATAGCGTTGTCAAAAGAGTGTGCGTAATGGCATATACCACCGGCAGCAGAACAAGTGAGGTATTTGTAATCTTTACAGCCTTTCACTTCGTTGACAGTTGTGCCATTAGGGAAAGTTTTTACCAGCATCGTATTTAGCGGGCAGATGTTAATATTGTAAGAGGTGTTTTAGATCAAATGGAGCCGAAGTACGAATCTCCTATTTTAGACGCAGTACGTAACTTTCTAATTTCAGTTCCTTCAGGTCTAAAAGCCTTAATGAAAGGGCAAACTCCGGGTGTAAGTCCGCAGGACGTGTATCAAGAAAGGCGCCGCCGTGCTGAGATGGGGCTTGATCCTGACTATTATACGAATCCTTTAGAAGATATTGGGTTGATTCAACGCACTCCTGAAGCGAAAAAGGACCTTCAGCAGCGTATTGATGCGGTTAAAAAAGCCACTGTTATGCCATCTGGTTTTGATCCTAATAAGACAGTCATAGCTCAAGATCCTAAAACTACGGTAGCTGTTGGTGAGTACCAGTATCCTCGTGACACTGGAGAAAACGATCCAAGTTTTCAGAAAACTCTAGAGATGATGGACGTAATCATGAATACTCCAGATCCAGATTACGAAGCATTAGCCCGAGAAAATTTCAGGAGAAATAACCCTGCTCTCGAAAGCATGCCTGATGAGGAGGAGTTTTTATATAATCGTTATAAGAGAAATCTTGCATCCAAATTAGCAAAGAAAGAGGTTACAGTAAAAGAAGCAGAGGACAATCCAGAGCAAGCCTTTTTAGCTAAAACTCTGGAAAGATATCTCGCTGAAAGGCCAGACACAAGACGCGGTCGTCAACGCGGCTTTTAATTACTAATCATGACTTACAATCCATACGGCTTTAACTCTTCATATCTCGACATGGCGCAGGATCTAGGCGATCCCCGTCGTCAAGAGAAGCTACCAGGCGGCTATGCAACTCAGGGCCAGGCTGTTAGCGCTCCTTACGCAGAAGCTAATATGGCCGCTGCTGAAAAGACAAATCCAATGAATGCTGAGTCGCAGATGCCGGGTAAAGAAAAAAGCTTTCTTGATGGTTACATCGGCGGACTTGCTGGCAAAGCATTGGGTATCGGCGCCGATGACATGATTGGTGGCTTAGCTGGCAAACTCATTGGAAACGATGCAGCCAAGGACAATCTCATGTTCGGGGCACTTGGTAGCCAGCTGGCAAAAGGCAATCCGTTCGGTCTTGTTGGAGGACTTTTTGGATGATTGACGGAAGCGGCTTTCTTCAGGAATACATGAAGAACAAGATACTTGAGGATCAGGGTGAAATCGCTTTCAATCCATTCAAATTTTTCGGTGGTGAACCGCTGAAACAGCGCGAAAAACTTGAAGAAGGTACTTTGACAGAAGAAGAAATTGACACTGGTTTAGGCGTCGGCAATGCGATCTTGCGGAGACGTCTTGAGCAGCAGCGAATGATGGAGCAATTAGGACTGTGATTATCGACAATGATTTTCCAGCTGTACCAGCCAACGGTGGTGAATTTCTTCAGGGATACACAAAGAAAAGAGGCTTGATTGCTGAACAACAATTAGGCGAACCTCCGCGTGGAGTGCTTTATGGATCCGATCAAGTCCTTGGCGGACCTGAAATCGCACAGGTCGTAGAGTTTCCCAACACCGAAGCCACTCCTGCCATGGTGAGAGAAATCAACAGAAGGTTAATTCCTGGATATGACCGGGTAAGACAGAGATTAGCCGGGCTTCGTGGCGTCTAAGGATTTCTCTTTCCATAGAAAAGGGTGACCGTCCATCGGGCAGCCCTTAAAATCCTGTATCTCGTCTACTGCTAAAACAAACATGCAAGTAAAGCCTAAAACAAAGGCGAAAAGAACTTG
>MDTA01181744.1_pt1 | contig 20840 bp, 22 predicted proteins | sample 811151 | NCBI WGS metagenome assembly MDTA01 (sample SAMN05326648, study PRJNA326480) | marine metagenome | isolation source: seawater | place: Indian Ocean: South | collected 2010 | reverse complement strand
TTTATTTAGACCTTCGATAAAAGACTCTTTTGTTTCTCCCGGCAACGGAAGAATTAATTCAGCTTTGGTTGTTCTACCAGCTGCTCGAAGATGATTATTTACTGCCATCATGTCTTCGTGACGTATATTAGATCTTCTGATATTTGATAAAACTGCTTCACTCATTGACTGTAAAGACATATTAACAGAAAACATATTTCCAAGAATACTTGTAATTTCCATAACTCTTTTTTTACTATTCTTTCCCGTAGTAGCCATTACTTGTAGAGGCCAACCATATTTTTTTTGGCTTTCCAATAAATACTCACAAACTAATTTATCTTGTGGATACATCCCAAAATTCACATCAGCCATGTGAAGATTTGTAATTCCAAGTTCGTTAGCTTTCTTTCCAACATACTCTATCTCTGATTTAACCCTCTCCTGAGAAAATTTATTAAGCTTATGATAATAGTTAGCACCAGTATGACAGAAAGAGCAGGTGAAAGGACAACCTCTATTAGTCTCTATAAAAGGCGTAAGTTTTCCATCAAAAAATTTATCAAGCATACCATTAAGATACGGAGAAGGAATTTCATCTAAATCTCTTATTCTCTCTAAATAGTTGCCATTTATTAGTTGAGGGTTTTTTTCTTTTGTTTTTGGATCAATGAATACACACCCGTCTAGAGGACTATCAAAAAATTTTTTTAAATCTCCTTGAGTTTCTAAGTACCTTTTAACTACGTTTAAAGCTGAACGTTCTCCTTCAAACAAAGCATATACGTCAGTAAAAGGTCTATTTAATAAAAATTCTTTTTGCTGCTCTCTCTCATGGGGAAAATTGGTACCTCCTTGAAGAACAATACAATTAGGATTATGTTTTTTTCCTATTTCAGCAAAATATTCTGATAAATTACTATTCCATGAATAGTTACTTAATCCCAATATATCTGGAGGATCTTTTTTTATATTTTCTAATAGATCATTAGGATATTTAAATAATTCAATACTTACTTTTTCGCCAAGTTGTTTGTTAATGTAGCTAGCAATAAAACCGATATTAATAGGTATAGTGTCTGACACCAGTATTATTGTGTCATATGTTAAATCACATAAGTAAATTTTTAACGGTTTTGTCATAGCTTTTTTTATTTATGAAACATAATATAGAATTATAAAGTTTAATCTATAATGAAATTTAACATCAATTAACTAATTATTTCCATTTTATATTCTTTGTATTCATCTTTAAAGGTTTTTTTAAGATTCTTAAATTCTTTGCCAGCATCTTTAATTGTTAATAATATATTTTTTTCAAACATATGATCTTGCCATCTCCAAATAGCTGTTTGAGGATGAGCTTTAATAATTTTATCCATTTTTACTCTAAATCTTTTATTTAATTTTTTTTCAACTTCAAAAACAACTTCTCTTCCAAACTGCGTTTGAAAATTATGAGTAGTCAAAAATGAGGTATCTTTTTCTCCACTGTCAAAAAATACATAATGCCCTCCTTTATTAATATGGTCTAAAGTTACAAGTGGCCATTGATTAGTGGGCAAATTTTGAATGTCATCTAAGCTTAGTATTTTTCCAATAATTTTAATTTTATCTGAGTTTCCTTTTTTTTTTAAACTTTCATAAATTTGATTAATATCGTGAAGATTTTCTAATTTATAATTATTGTATTCAATGTATTTTATACCGGCTTTTCTATTATATAAAACTTTGTTTATTGAACCTATAAATTGTTTTTTATTAGTTTTTTTTGGAACACTCATTAAATGGAGGTGAGCTCTATCCAAACCTCCAATACAAGCACACATACCATGTTCAAAAATTACAGTTTTTCTATCATATTTTTTTTCATTAAATTTTTTTATTAAATTTGTCAAAAATTTAATTTCATCAACTTTATCTGAACCTATTAGACCGTATGAAGGAAGAAATTCTTTAGAAATAATCAAAATATAACCTTCAGTGAAAGCTCCGTACCCTGATATCAAAAAAAAATTTTTAGAGTGTGCGATAAGCCTGTTAAACTCAGATATTTTCTTAATAGGCCTTTTTGCTTTACTGCTTTGTATTTTAAATTGTTCCCAAGATAATTGGTCATTAAGAGAATTCATTGTTTAATGTTTAGATAAACTATTTATTAGTTTACCTACAACCTTTCTAGAATTATCAGTTATTGCTCTTATTATTGTTTGTCTTGAAGGATTAAAATTGTAAGAAAGCATACCCGGCATAAATATTCTGTTTGTTAACATGAAGTTCTTATTAGTCATAAAACCTCTTTTGTCAATTTTATTTGTATTATTTTTAATAGATTTTACGAAGTTAGATTCTTTATCAATATCATTTAAATTTACAGGGCCCGATACATTTACAACAATATCACTTTTTAGAAAATCTTTATTATCAGTTTTAATATAAAGAAATTTTTTATTTTTTATTATTTTTGTAGCTCTACCTTTAAAAAAAAATATTTTTTTATTTTTTTCCAAATAATCTTTTGCAATAATTGGCTCAGAATATGTAAACCTAGTAATATTTCGAATTTGATGAAAAATTGATTTATTATAGATTTTTTTTTCATTGGAGCTTAATTTAGTTATAGACCTTGCTAAAATATTTTTTTTTTGCATTGTAGTCCAAACATCATATTTGTTGAAATTTTTAGATAATGCTAATTTAAACTGCTTTTTAAGTAGTATCAAAATATCATTTGCTTTTCTAATTTTATTTAATTTTTCTTCATTAAATAAAGTAAGTTTAAATTTTTTAAAATTTTTCGAAAATTTAGCTTTATTAAGTGTAGCCGATTTTTTAGATAGAACATTTATCTTAATATTGAGATTTTTTTTAATTATCAAATTTTTTAATTGAAGAGTTGTTTCCAGTAAACCAGCTTTATTTCCTATAAAAGTAATAATAATTTTTTTTTTCTTTTTTTTAATAAAATTAATCTTTTTTATCAAATTATCTGTCCCACCTTCTGCGTAGAAATCCCAAATATAATTTTTGTCAAAAATTTTGCTTGTACCATCTATTTTCTTTGGTGGAAGTAAACCATTACCTATAATAATTTTTTTTGATTTTAGAAATTTGAGATTTTTACTCGTGTTTGAAATTTTCAATAAATCATCTTTATAACCTATACTAAAAGATCGAAAATTAGATTTTGCTTTTAAAATTAAATCTTCATTTTTTAAATTTAATTTATCAAGCTCGCCTTTAAAATAAAAAATTTTAATTTTAGTTTTTTTTAATAACTTTATTATTTTTATTATTTTGTCTTTTAAATAAAAAGAATAAACAAGTCTTGGAAAATATATTTCATCAAGCATATTTTTTTTCATCAGATTATTTGAATTATCTTTAAGCCAATCAATAAGTTGATAGTTTGGATTATTTTTTGCAAAATCAACTATTCTAGTAATGTTTTGTTTTTTTTTAATCCAGGATTTAAATAATGGATGCGATAATCTTAAAGGATTATTAAAAAAACCAAATTTAGAATTTTTTTTGCTATACGCAACCCCACCAGGGATATTGTTTATATTTTTTTCTATTATTGCTATTCTGATTTTTTGTTTTTTATTTATTTTTAAAACTAACGCATCAAGCGTTTCAACGCCTATAACACCAAATCCTAAAATAGTTAGATCGAAATTCATTTAATTCACCAAAACAGTTTTTTTGTTTAAAAGTTTGCTTATTTTTTTATCCATCAAATATTCAGGTATTGGTTTATTAATTTTAATAAATTTTCTTATTTTAGTCCCACTAACTTCCTTTTTTTGAAATTTGTTACATAACTTATTCTTACATTTTTTATTAACAATTTTTTTACATCCAGAACAATAATAGGGTTCTTTTTGAGCGATTATTTTTAAACCTATATTTCTTTCCATTTTTAAACAAAATTTTTGAGAAGCGTATTTAGAAAAAAATTTTTTATAACCTGCATGATCTCTCCCTATCCAAAAATGAGTGCAACCATAGTTCTTTCTAACTATTGCATGTAAAGCTGCTTCAAGTGGACCCCCGTATCTGGGGTAGGAGAAATAAGGAATAAAAAAAGAATTATTATTTTTATAAGAACCTAGGGCAATTTTATTTGTTCTTATAATAATATCATCTTTATACTCGTTTTTTTTATATTGACCGATAAGGGGTTGCACTAAAATATTATTATAATTCTTTAACATAAATTTGTGCACCCATTGGTGCGCCATATGAGGAACATTTCTTGTATGAAAACCAGCAAGAAAATTGGCTTTATTTGTTTTTTTTTTGATCATTTTTTTAAATTTTTTCGGTGATACAAAATTTTTATATTTCAGATTTTTTTTAATTAATTTTTTAATTTCAAAATCTACAAAAGCAAAATTCTCTTTGACATACTTTTTAAAATATGGATGTTTTTTAAAATTCTTGCCAAATATTTTTTTACCAAAAATAATAGAATTAAATTTAAAAATTGATTTTATCTTTATAAAAGCTAAGTATTTATTTTTGTAAATTAATTTAACAAATTTTAAATTTTTTATCTCATAAAAATTTTTTTTTGATATTCCAAAAAAAATTGGCATTGGAAAAAATTTTGTATTAATTTTTTTTTTATATATAATATCTTTAAATTCTTTTTCATTTACAAAATGTTTCAGCGGATAAAAAACTCCGTTTTGCAAATTGAGTAAATCTGAAAATTGATTTTTAGTGATTGATAAACTAAGCATTGTTCAATGACCTTTTTTTTGAAGCTTACCGCCCATTATTAACTGCTTAATCGATTTCGCTAAACCTGTTTTTTTATCTGCAGAAATTATTGAACCACATATAGTGGGAGAACCAAAAGCGGGACGATTATTATTATTGCTTTTAGTTTTAAGCATTTTGTTTAAAAAAATCTTTTTTTCCAATCCTATTACTGAGTTATAGTCACCACACATTCCTAAATCAGTTTGATAAGCGGTACCTTTTGATAATATCATTCCATCTGAACTTGGGATATGTGTGTGGGAGCCAAAAACTAAAGTTGCCTTACCATCAAATAAATGACCGATAGCCATTTTTTCACCTGCAAATTCACCATGAATATCAACTATCATATAATCGATATTTTTTTTTAACTTAAATTTTTTTAATAATAATTGTGATTCTTCAAAAACGTTATTGCTTTTAGGCATGAAATAATTCGTCATTAAATTTATAACACAAATTTTTTTTCCATGTTTTTTAAATATATTACATCCAAAACCCGGAAGATTTTTAGACATATTTGAAGGCCTTAAAAGTCTTTTCTCATTTTTGATAAACTTTAAAATATCTTTTTGATCCCAAATATGGTTTCCGGAGGTCAAAACGTCAATACCTAATTCAAATAATGAGTTTGAAATTTTTTTTGTAATACCTCGTGCATCTTTTGCTGAATTTTCACCATTTGCAATAATAAAATCGATTTTATACTTTTTTACTATGGAAGAAATTTTTTTTTTTAAAATTGATAGAGCCGAAGGGAATATATCTCCTAACACTAAAAAGTTCATAATTAAATAATCTCTTGAATTTTTTTCATTAACAGTGAAGAAAAAAAGTCTATATTTTTTTTAAAATCGTTTTTTATTACTATATCAGGTTTTTTTGGAAATTCGGGCTTTATGCTCACTCCTACAATTTCACCAACATTTTTTTTGTGATAAATTTTTTTTTTTTTTACTTTAATTATTTTTTTTAAATCAGCCTTTACGTAAATCTCAATATAATTTGCAATATTCTTTTTATTCCAGATTCTAACTTCATTCATCATGCCAACTACTGCAAATATTAAATTTATATTTTGGTTAGTTACGAACTTAGCAAACTTACAGTATTTCATTACAAGAGAGAGCCTTTTTTTTGCAGAGTATCCTTTAAAGTTAAATATTTTTCTAATGTCATCACCACTTATAAGCAATGTTGGACCATATAAATTTTGTATGTCTTTTTTAATTTTTTTAGCTATCGTTGTTTTGCCAGAACCAGATAACCCTGTAATCCAAAATAAGGTTCCCTTTTTAAGATTTTTTTTCTTATGTTTTTTCATAACAATATATAGAGCTTTAAACTAAAAAATGCATATAATCTCTAATATTTTCTTTACAGCTCAATTATTGAACGCTAAGATGTTCATTAATTGAACATATTTATGAAGAACAATCAAGATCAATTTGATGTACTAAGGAAAATTAGCAACAAGCCTAACGCTTCCCAGAGAAAACTCGCAAGCGAATTAGGATTTAGTCTAGGTAAACTTAACTACTGCTTAAAAGCTTTAAAAGAAAAAGGTTTTGTTAAAATGCGTAACTTTGAAAAGAACCCAAATAAAATTAACTATATTTATCATTTAACACCAAAAGGTATAGCACATAAAACGAAATTAACCCTTAATTTTATGAAGAGAAAAATGAATGAATATGACCAATTAAAAAAAGAACTAAACGAGAAAAAATAATGTGGGTAGTAGGAAAAATTAAACAATTTCAGTTAGAAAAAATAAAGAACAATTTAAAAGAAAAAGAAAAAAAGGGCTGCAAAATTGATGTTTATGCTCCTAGATTTGCTTTTACGAGAAAAGTAAAAAACAAATTTATTAAAATAGAAAAAAATTTACTAGATAATTATGTTTTTTTTAATTTAAATTTTAATAATTTTGATATTGCTTGTAAATCATTAAAATTCACCAAAGGTCTTAGCTACATATTAAATAATTTTAAAAGCGATCAGGAAACAATTAAAAAATTTATTAATAATTGTAAAAATTTTGAAGACGAAAGAGGTTTTATAAAACCATCTTTCTTTTCAATAATAAAAAACTCAAGGGCAAAATTTTTGAATGGACCTTTTTCTAATTTTGTTTTTGAAGTGATAGAAAAAAAAGAAAAAGAAATGAATATTTTGTTAGGCTCTATTAAAGTAAGAGTTCCTTATGAAAGATTTTATTTAAAAAATATTTAATTCTATTCTTTTCGTTATTATAAAAATGTTTATCTTTCTTAAATTAGATGGTAAGGAAGTGCGGAGCTATGGAGAATTATGATACCTATTTCTGAGCCATACTTAGTAAAAAATTCAAAAAAATATTTGCTCAATTGTATAGAAACAAATTGGATTTCTAGCCAAGGAAAATATATTTTAAAGTTAGAAAAAGATTTATCTAAATACCATAAAGTAAAATATTGTGTACTTACTTCAAGCTGCACCACGGCACTACATATCAGCTTAAAGGCAATAGGAATTAAAAAAGGTGATGAAGTTATTTGTCCCGGCCTTACTTTTATTGCTCCAGCTAATATGATTGTTTTAAGTGGAGCAAAATTGAAACTTGTAGATGTAGATCCCGAAACATTAACTATTTGTCCAAAAAAAATTGAAAAAAATATTACAAATAAAACAAAAGCAATTTTAGTAGTCCATCAATTTGGTCACGCAGCACACATGAGTGAAATTTTAAAAATAGCAAAAAAAAACAATTTAAAAGTAATTGAAGATAACGCCGAGAGTATTGGTGGCAAATATAAAGGAAAAATTTTAGGAAGTATTGGAGATGTTTCAACATTAAGTTTTTACGCAAATAAAATAATTACAACCGGTGAAGGTGGAGCAGTAATAACTAATTCAAAAATTATAGCCGACAAAGCAAGACTTTTAAGAGATCACGCTTTTACTCAGACAAAAGATGTGATTAAAAAATATAACCATGATTATTTAGGTTACAATTATAGAATGACGAATCTTCAAGCAGCTATTGGCTGTGCACAACTTGAAAGCATTAGTGAAATTTTAAAAAAAAGGAAATTTGTAGAACTCCAATATAAAAAAAAACTCAAACCATTAAAAAACTTAGAAATTAGAACATATAAAGATTGGTGTAGACCAGTAAGTTGGTTAATAACTTTAAGACTGAAAACTATGCAGTTTAACTTAAGAAATAAATTAATATATTTTCTTCAATCAAAAGGAATTGATGCTCGTCCAATGATTAGACCTGTTCATGAAGCAAAACATTTTAAAAAATATTTTAATAAAAATAGATATCCAAATTCATCTGTTCAATCAGCAACTTCATTTCATTTACCGAGTAGTCCGAATTTATCATTAAAAAAGATTGATTATGTATGTCGTCAAGTAGGCTTATTTATTAAGAAAAATGAAAAAAAGTTTTAATAAAATTTTACTTTTTTGCAGAAAAAATGATAAAAATGTAAATAAACTTATTAGTTTTTTTAAAAGAAACTCTAACGAACTTATTCTTGTTTGGTCAAAACATCCGAGAGAAAAAATTGTATTTTCAAAAAATATTTTTAGAACTAAATTTGATTATATAGTATCTTTTAGGAATTTTTATATCTTTAAAAAAAATTTATTAAAACAAGCAAAATATGCTGCAATAAATTTTCACCCAAGCACGCCTAATTACAGAGGTATGGGTTGTATAAATTATGCATTATTTAACAATGAAAAAAATTATGGCAGCACAGCACATTTGATAGATGAAAAAATAGATCATGGAAAAATAATAAATGTTAGTAGATTTAGTATAAAAAAAAAATATAGTTTAATGTCTCTTTTGTCAAAAACCCATGACAACATGTTAATTCAGGCAATAAAAATCTTTACTTCTTTGAAAGATGATCCTTCAAATTTGCACAAAATGATTAAAAAATCTAAAGCTAAGAAAGATAAATGGTCAAAAAAAGTTTTTACTAGAGAAGATATGGATAATTTCTATGAAGTAGATAATTCTATTTCATATAAAAATTTGTTAAGAAAGATAAAAGCCTGTTATATGCAAGATTTTAGGCCATATATAATGAAGCATGGATTAAAATTTTTACTATCATCTCCAGCAAAAGAACAATATTCAAAAGTTGCTAGTAAGAAAAGATACAAAATGTATTTCGATGCAATACCAAAAGATTTGAAAGATGAATTTAATAAAAATTAAAAATAAATTAATAGAAAAAAAAAGGCCTTTATTTTTTATAGCAGAGGCAGGTGTGAATCACAATGGATCTTTAAAATTAGGAAAAAAATTAATAGATGTCGCTGTTGAAGCTGGAGCCGATGCTGTAAAATTTCAAAATTTTATTGCTGATGAAATAATTTTACCAAAAGGCCCAAAAGCAAAATATCATATTGAAACAACTGGTTCTGATAAAAAGCAAACTTGGATGCAGCTACTAAAATCACAAGAAATATCTAGAGAAATGCTATCATCACTTATTGACTATGCCGACAGAAAAAAAATAATTTTTTTAAGCACACCTTACGATGAAAAAAGTGCAGACTTACTAGAAGAGTTTGGAATGTCTGCTTACAAAATTGCTTCAACAGATACAAATAATTTTAAATTGCTTGATCATATCTCAAAGAAAAATAAACCAATTATATTATCTACCGCGATGTGCACTGAAGACGAAGTTATAAAATCAGTAAATTTTTTAAAAAAGAAAAAAGTTAAACAATTAGCTGTTATGCACTGCACTGGTAGTTATCCTACAAATACAAAAGACTCACACTTAAATGTACTAAAAAAATATCAAAAGTTATTCTCAAATAAATGTTTGATTGGATATTCAGATCATACAGAAAATTCATTAAATCCAATAATCGCAACTTCAATGGGCATTAATTTTTATGAAAAACACTTTACTTTAGATAAAAAAATGAATGGACCAGATCATCGTATGTCACTTACGCCAAACGAATTAAAAGAGACAATACGTTTAATTCGTGAAACTGAAATTGTAATGGGCAATGATGTTAAAAAAGTTTTAGATTGTGAAAAAGAAAATAGAAAAAAATTGAGAAAAAGTATTGTTACAAATACAAATATCAAAAAAAATGAAAAATTTTCAATAAAAAATCTTTCTGCAAAAAGACCAGGATTTGGAATTCCACCAACAGAATTTAATAAAATTATTGGAAAAAGGGCCAAAAAGGATATTAAAAAAAATACGATTATAACTAAAGCAATGTTGAAAAAATGAAAAATTTATTTGTTTCAACTACTTTTGCAAAAGATAAGTCAAAAATAAGTCATGTTTTATCTATTTGTAAAAAAAAAGGGTTGAATAACTTAGAGTTAGGATCTAATCACACTTTTGAAAAAAATTATTTAAAAATTTTAAAAAAAAAAAATTTCACATACTTAATTCATAACTACTTTCCAATACCAAAAAAAAGTTTTGTTGTTAATATAGCTTCACAAAATAAATCTATTAGAAATAAAAGTTTAAGACATGCCTTTAAGGCAATAAGATTATGTAAACAAGTTGACGCAAAACTTTATACAATACACCCTGGGTTTCTAGAAGACCCTATTAGTTCAAATTTAAATAAGGACGATTATGATTTTATTTGGAAAAAAAAGAAGATCAAATCGAATTATTCAAAAGGTTTTAGGTTTATGATTGGGTCACTTAAACAAATAGCTAAATTTGCTAAAAAAAATAAAGTAAAACTAGCAATCGAGACTGAAGGTTCAATAGATAAAAAAAATTTTTTAATTATGCAAAAACCTAGAGAATACAGTGAATTTTTTAAATACTTTAAACCAAGTGAAGTTGGAATTAATTTAAATGTTGGACATTTAAATTTAGCATCTAAAGCTTACAATTTTTCGAAGATTAAATTTTTAAATTTAATTAAAAATTATATAATTGCTATTGAGTTTAGTCATAATAATGGAGTTAAGGATCAGCATTTACCGGTGAAGAGCAACACATGGTATTGGAGTCTTTTTAATGACAAAAGATTCAAAAAAAGTTTTAAAATACTGGAATTTAGAAATACAAAAATTGAACTTATCAAAAAAATTATAAAAAAGATTAAAAAGAAAAGCCAATGATTAAATTTGGAATTATGCAGGGAGGGCTATCCAAATCAATTAACGGAAAGACTCAATCTTTTCCAAAAGATACCTGGAGAGAAGAATTTTTTTTTACACACCAGAAATAATAAAGTGGTTAAAGAGCTTTAAGGTTCACAACAAAATAATTTTTGAATTAAAATACCTTTTGTATGAATCCATTAAAATTTTTAAATAAAATTAAATTTAAGATAAAAATAATACTACGTATTTTAGACGTAATAATGATTTATATTAGTTATTTGTCTTTTCCAAGCTATACATATTTTTTTTCAACAAGGAAACTTTATCCTTCTAAAAAAGATAGATGGACTAAAAATAAATTTAAACCTTTTTTAATTCTTAATAAATCTAAAAAAAAATTTAAAAAAATAAACGTAATAGCTAAAGGCTCTAGCTTTGATTTAAATGATATAAAAAAATTTAAGGATCCCACTTTTTTAGTAGGATTTACAAACACCCTGAGAATTAAAAATAATGATATTTTTTATCAACATGAGCATGGAGATAATAGATATAGAGGAATGAATAAAAAGTTAAAATTATTCCAAAAAAAAAATCTTTTCTACGTAAATACAAATCCATTTTTAGCTACAGAGCTTCATAAAGATGATAAAATTTTGTTTATTGAAGTTTTGAGAAAAGAAACAGACTCGAAAAAATATTTTAGGCCAGGATATCAAAAAATTAAAAAAAAATTAAAAATATTGAATAAATTTAATTCAATCAAAAAAGTAAAAATCGTTGAAAATGTTTATAAAAATTATGATTTAGAAGGAAAGTTTTGGGCTCCATGTGGATCTACAGTTCCTGTAATATATTATCTACTAAGTGTTTCAAAAAAAGTAAATATATACGGATGGGACTTTTATTTTGAGAAAAAAATTAAAAATTGCAACTTTTTTTCATTTTTGAAAAATATTTATAAACTTGAACCTGACACTAAAAGATCATGGAATCATATTGAGTCCTGTTTAATGAACCTCTATTTTGCTTATATTTTAGAAAAAAGGAAAGAAATTTCACTAAAAGGAAATTTATCTGAACTAAATTGCCAGAAAAAATTTATTAGCAAATTCGAAGAAGTTATCTTTAAATGATAGAGAAAATAAAGACATACCTTGAAAAAAAAGAAATATTATCATTAAGTTTGATTTTTTTTTCTATAATATTTTCAGCTATTTTAGAAATTATTAGTATAGGAACAATTCCAATTTTTGTTTCCTTAATAATTGATCCACAGCAGGTAGCTGAAATATTGCCTGAAATAATAGGAAATGTTATTGAGATTGAGACAAATCAAAGAACTATAATTTTACTTTCTATTTTACTAATTTTAATTTTTTCTTTTAAAAATTTATTTTTATATTTTGTACATTTTTTACAAGCCAACTTTTTTAAAAAATTAAGAATAAAAAAATCAGAAAAGCTTTTAAGTTTCTACTTCTCTCAACCCTACAGTTTCTTTTTATTCAAAGATCCTGCAATAATGTTAAGAAGTCTCACCAGTGATCTTGATTTAGCAAATAATTATATAATAGCTTTATTAAATATTGCTAGAGAATTTCTAATTATAAGCTTAATTCTTATTACTTTATTTTTTGTAAATTTTAAAGTAAGTGCTCCTGTAATTTTTGGTTTAGGGCTTATTTCTTATTTGATATATAATTTTTTTAAAAAAAAAATCTCAGACTTAGCCAAAATAAATTTTAAACAAAGAGGAGAACAGATAAAAATTGTAAATCAAATATTTTATAATATCCAAGATATCAAAATCCTATTAAAAGAAAATTTTTTTTTTAAATTTTTTAATGAAAGTCTAGTCAAAATTAAAAATACAGATTTTTTTAATGAAATGTTTTTAAAAGCGCCAAGATTAATCTTTGAAATAGTAGCTGTTTCTTCTGTCGCTAGCATAATTATTTTTTATGCACTAATGGACTTAGATTTAACAAAATCTTTACCATTTTTATCTTTGTTTGTTATATGTTTTATAAGGATAATACCTTCAGCTAATTTAATAATTCAAGGCTTTACTATTTTAAGAAAATCAGGAGTTTCATTTAATTCAATAATAAAAGAATTTAATATGATTAAGCAAATTTCACCAACTCAAGAAAAAAACAAAATTATTAAGAAAGAAAATATAAATTTTAAAAGTTTAGAGATAAAGAATTTAAATTTTTCATATCTAGGAAGTAATAAAAAAACTTTAAATAATATTAATTTGAAAATTTTTAATAACACCTCCGTAGGAATTATTGGAAAAACTGGCTCAGGAAAATCAACATTAATTAAACTTATATTAGGTTTGTTACACCCATCTAGTGGTAGTGTTTTGGTTAATGACAAAGAAATTAAAAAAAATATTAATAATTGGTATCAAAATATTGGCTATGTGCCACAAACAGTATTTCTCACAGACGATACAATTAAAAATAATATTGCCTTAGGTCTGAAATCTAATGATATAGATGACAATCTAATCTGGAAATCTTTAAAATTAGCTGGGCTGGACAAGTTTGTCAAAGAGTTGCCGAACAACATTAATACATTTGTAGGTGCTCACGGTATAAGATTATCAGGAGGCCAAGTACAAAGAATTGGTATTGCCAGAGCATTATTTTATGATCCGCAAGTAATAATTTTAGATGAGGCAACTAGCTCATTAGATCAAATTACTGAAAAAAACATTTTAAAAGATTTCAATAACTTTAAAGAACACAAATGCATAATAAAGGTTTCACATAGACTTTCATCTTTAAAATTTTGTGACGAGGTTTTTTTAATTGAAGATGGAAAGATAAAAGATCAAGGAAAGATAGATGATCTTATTCTACGTAATGAAGCAATTAAAAAATAGGCGTAAAAATTTCTTATGAAAAAGTGTATAGTAACAGGCGGAGCAGGTTTTATAGGTAGCAATCTTGTAGAAAAATTAATTAACTCAAATTATAAAATAAACATAATTGATAACCTAAGCACAGGATTAAAATCAAATTTAAAAACTTTTGAAAAAAAAATTAATTTTTATGAAAAAGATATCTCAGATATTGAGCAGTTAGATGATATAATATTTGAAGATGTTGACTACATCTTTCATCTTGCTGGTCTTGCTGATATAGTTCCTAGTATAGAAAATCCAGAAAAATATTTTAAATCAAATGTATTGGGGACATTGAATGTTTTACAAAAAAGTAAAAAACATGAAGTAAAAAAATTTATATATGCTGCCTCTGCTAGCTGTTATGGAATACCAAGAAAATTTCCGATAACAGAAAAATCTGAAATAATAACTGAGTATCCATATGCATTGACTAAAAACCTTGGAGAACAACTGGTTATGCATTGGGCAAAAGTTTATAAAATTCCCTATATCTCTCTTAGATTTTTTAATGCTTATGGTCAAAGATCTAGGACTACAGGAGCTTATGGAGCAATGTTTGGAGTTTTTTTGGCTCAGAAACTAAATAAGTTACCCTTAACAATTGTTGGAGACGGGAGTCAAACTAGAGATTTTATACATGTTAATGATTTAGTTGATGCAGTTGTGAAAGCTGCAGAGCATCCAATAAAAAATGAGATTTTTAACGTAGCAAGTGGAGTGGAGACTTCTGTAAATACTATAGCGGATATAATTGGCGGTAAAAAAATTTTAATTCCTAAAAGACCAGGGGAACCAGATAGATCCTTGGCTGACATTTCAAAAATTAAAAAATTAATTGGATGGAAACCGCAAATAAGTATAAACGAAGGTGTAAAAATGTTATTGAAAGATATTAAGCAATGGAAAAATGCTCCAATATGGACTCCAGAAACAATAGAAAATGCAACAAGGCCTTGGTTTCAATATTTGAAAAAATAGATGACAAACAAAATTAAAAATATTGAAGAAATTAAAAAAATCCTTAATAGAAATAAAAAAAAAGTAGTTCTATGCCATGGCACTTTTGATCTCTTACATCTTGGTCATATCAATCATTTATCAGAAGCAAAAAATTTTGGAGATATACTTGTAGTTTCAGTAACATCAGATAAATTCGTAAATAAGGGACCTGGTAGACCATTTTTTACCGCAAGACAAAGAGCTGAATCACTTTCGGCCTTAAAGCAAGTTGATTATGTTATTATTAATAAAGATTTTACCTCAACAAAACTCATTAAGTTTTTAAAACCTAACATCTATTGCAAAGGACCAGATTATAAAGACAATAAAAAAGACACAACAGGAGAAATTAAAAATGAAATTTTGGCAACAAAAAGTATACGTGGAAAAATAATTTACACAACTGGGTCAACTTTTAGCTCAAGTAAATTAATAAATAGTTTTAGTGGCAATATTTCAAAATCACAAAAAAATTCAATTAGCAAAATAAACAATGAATACTCTTTTTCTAAGATTAAATATTTAATCGATAAATTAAACAATTTAAAAGTTCTTGTAATTGGGGAAACAATAATTGATGAGTATAATTTTTGCGAAGCTTTGGGTAAATCAGGTAAAGACCCATTTTTAGTTTTTAGAGATATTGAAACTGAACAATATCTTGGGGGTGCTGTTGCAATTTCTAAACATCTCTCACAATTTTGTAAAAAAATAAAACTAGTAAGTGTTTTAGGCGAGAAAAAAGAGTTTTTAAGGGAAATTAAAAAAGGAATTCCAAAAAATATTAATTATGAATTTATTACTAAAAAAAACTCCCATACTATTTTAAAAAAGAGGTATGTTGATAATTTAAGCTTAAACAAAGTTTTGGGTGTTTATAAGCTTAACAATGACCCTTTGGCAGTAAAAGAGGAAAATCTCTTAAACAAAAAACTTAAAAAAATAATAAAAAATTTTGATTTAGTAATAGTTTCTGATTACGGTCATGGTTTTATTTCTAAAAAAAGTGCGAACATAATTTGTTCAAATTCAAAGTATCTCGCAGTGAATGCACAAATCAATGCAGCAAATATTGGGTATCATAGCATGAAAAAATATAAAAATTGTGATTGTGTGATAATTAATGAGAGGGAAATAAGACAAGAATTTAGAGACAAAAATGAAAAAATAGAAAATTTGATGAAAAAACTTTCTCTTAGTCAAAAAATTAAAAATTTAATTGTTACTAGAGGCAATGAGGGTTCAGTTTTATTTGATAAAAATAAATTTTATTATTCCGATGCTTTTGCAAAAAAAGCTGTAGATAAAATTGGAGCTGGAGATGCAATGTTATCATTAGTTTCGCTAGGTTTAAAAAAAAAGTTTTCTAAAGAATTATCTTTGCTTTTAGGTTCGGTTGCTGGAGCCCAATCCGTTGAAGGACTTGGAAATAAAGAAAGTATCCAAAAAATAAAAATTATTAAAGCTTTGGAGCATATACTTAAATAGTAGGATGAATAAAATTTTAATTACAGGTGGAGCTGGGTATGTAGGAGCTGTTTTAGTTCCGTATCTTCTAGAAAACAAATACACTGTAACAGTAATAGATTTAATGATTTATGGAAATAATGTATTAAAAAAACATCCAAATCTTAAAATTATTAACGGAGATATCAGAGATCAAGGTCTTTTAGAACAAATTTTACCTGGTCACAAAACTCTAATTCATCTAGCTTGTATTTCTAATGACCCAAGCTTTGAACTAAATCCAAAACTAGGTAAATCTATTAATCTTGATGCATTCGCTCCTTTAGTCGAAATAGCTAAAAAAAATTCTATTGAAAGATTTGTTTATGCCTCTTCTTCATCTGTGTACGGTATAAAAAAAGAAAAAGATGTGCACGAAGATATGCCTTTAGAACCACTAACAGATTATTCAAAGTATAAAGTTGCTTGCGAAATTATATTAAAAAACTATAAATCAGAAAATTTTACTCCAATAATAATTAGACCGGCAACAGTATGTGGATATTCACCTAGACAAAGATTAGATGTGGTAGTGAATATTTTAACTAATTTAGCCTATCACAAAAGAGAAATTAGTGTTTTTGGAGGAGATCAACTAAGACCAAATATTCATATCTATGACATGGCTAGAGCTTATAAATTTTTAGTTGAAGCAGATAAAAGTTTGGTATCTGGAAATACTTTTAACGCAGGCTATGAAAATCAATCAGTAAACCATTTAGCGTCTTTGGTAAAAAAAGTAATTGGAGAAGATATAAAAATTAAAAATATACATTCTAATGATAATCGCTCATATCACATATCTTCAAAAAAAATTGAAAAAATACTTGGCTTTAAAACAGAAAAAACCATTGAAGATGCTATTAATGATTTAAAAAATGCATTTATTTCTAAAAAATTGATCAATACTTTAGAAGACGAAAAGTACTTTAATATCAAAAGAATGAATAACTTGAATCTCAAATAAATTATGATTTTTAAAAAACTCGAACAAAAAGCATTAGAATTGAGACAAAAAACTTTTAACGCATTTGTTGAAAAGGGAGAAGCCCACCTAGGTGGAAGCTTTTCTATGATAGAAGTTCTTTTATTTATATATGAAAATTTTTTAGGAACAAAAGATAAGTTCATTCTTAGTAAAGCTCACGCATCTTTTCCGTTATGTATTTTACTTAGACAAAAAGGCTTCAACACAAAAATAAAAACGCATTTAGAAATAGATGAAAAAAATGGAGTTAATTGTACCACTGGAAGTCTCGGACACGGTTTACCAATCGCGACAGGTATGGCATTTGCAAGAAAAAAACTAAATAAAAAAGGAAAAATAGTTGTCTTAATAAGCGATGGAGAATGTCAGGAAGGGACCACTTGGGAAAGTTTATTAATAGCATCTAAACATAAGTTAGATAATTTATTTATCATTGTTGACTATAATAAATTACAAGCTTTATCTAAATTAAAAGATGCTCTTCCACTTAAAAATCTGATGAAAAAGTTCCAATCTTTTAATTGTAATTGTATTGAAGTAAAAAATGGTCACAGTTTTAAATCTTTAGAAAAGGCTTTTAAAAAATTAAAGAAATCTGAAAAACCTAATGTAATTATTGTTAATACGATAAAAGGGAGAGGAATTAAGGAGTTTGAGAATGATACAGTCTGGCATGCTAGACAGTTAAAAGGTAAAGAAATCGAAATTGGAAAAAAAAGATTAAAAATAAGATAATGAGAAGAAAGTTTGGCCAAATAATCTGTGATTTAGCAAAAAAAGATAAAAATATTGTTTTGTTAGTGGGTGATATTGGCTATGGAATTTTTGATAAATTTAGAAAAGAATATCCCAACAGATTTTTTAATTTAGGTATATGTGAGCAAAGTTTAATTGGTACTGCATCTGGAATGTCTTTGGAGGGATTAAAACCTTGGGTATATACAATAACACCATTTCTTATTGAAAGACCATTTGAGCAGATAAAATTAGATATAAATCAGCAGAAATCAAATGTGAAACTTGTAGGTTTTGCAGATTATCCAGAGCTTGGTCCTACCCATGCAGAACTAGATGCTAAAAAATTAATGAGCTTTTTTAGTAATATAAAGTCTTTCTTTCCTAAGAATAGTGAGGAGACAGAGAAAGCTGTATTAGAAAGTTATAAAAACAAAGGTCCAAATTTTATTAGTCTAAAAACTGATAAATCTATCGGGAGAAAATGGTGATATATGAGTAATTTTTTATCAAAAGAGGAGCTAAAAATTTCTAACGAATTCAAAAAGAAAGGTTATGTGATAAGAAAAATTAAAGACACAAAATCTCTTTCGAAAATAAGAAAACTCTTTGTAAAGTCGATAAAAAAAAATATTCAAAAAAAAATAAAATTTAAAAAAGAAGAAGATATTTTAAACTTTATACATAAAAAAATTGAAACTAATCGATTAAATTCTTTTAGATTAAAAATAATTAATGATATTAATAAGTCAAAAAATATAAGAGAGTTGTACTATAAAATTTCAAGACCAGTGCTTGACGTCATATTAGGTAACGAATTAGCAATGCAACTTAGAATTAATTTAAGCATTCAACTACCAAACGATGATAGTTCATTGCTCCCAATACATTCAGATGTATGGTCAGGAGACTCGCCTTTTGAAAGTGTAGTTTGGCTTCCACTTGTAAATTGCTTCAAAACAAAATCAATGTTTATTTTACCTCCATCTAAATATGCTAAGATAAAAAATCTATTTTTAAAAAAAAAATCTTCATCGAGTGAAGAGATTTTCAAAAAAATAAGAAAACATCTTACTTGGATTAAAATTAATTACGGTGAAGTTTTAATATTCAATCAATGTTTGCCACATGGAAATACTGTTAATTTTGAAAAGGAGACAAGATGGACATTGAATTGTAGGTTCAAAAGCGTTTTTTCACCATATAGTGATAAAAAAATTGGAGAGTTTTTTGAGCCGATTACATTAAGAGAAGTTTCCAAATTAGCTATTAATTATGAATTACCAAAAATTTCATGAAAAATGTCAGAGGTTATAATTTTAGCAGATCTTTTATGGGCGAAAGAGTTCCTCAACACGTGCAGAACATTATCATAAAAGATTTTTGTAAAAAAAATAACTTAAATTTTTTACTAAGTGCAACAGAGTATTCCATGAAAAATTCATATTATATTTTAAATCAATTATTGAATAACCTAAATAATTTGGACGGTATTGTTGCGTACAGTGTTTTCCAAATGCCATATGATAATTTAAAAAGAAAAAAAATTTTTAACAAAATTTTGAAAAAAAAAAAAAGACTATTTTTTGCATGTGAAAATCTAAAGATATCAAATAAAAAAGATATTGATAGAATTGAAAATATATGGAGTCTGAAAAAAATTTCATATAAATGTCCAAAACCAGAACAATTTAGATAAAATGTTAAAAAATTTTATTTCAAATTTACATAATTCAACAAAAAGAAAATACCTAGAAAGAATGATAGACAATAAAGTTTCATGTATGAAAGAAGCAAAAAAATATTCCAAAAACTATTGGGATGGAGATAGAAAATTTGGATATGGGGGATACAAATATATACCTGGAAGATGGAAAGGAGTTGCTCAAAAACTTATCAAATATTACAAATTAAAGTCAGGATCAAAAATTTTGGATGTAGGTTGTGGTAAAGGTTTTTTATTACATGAAATGATAAAAATTCAACCTAAATTAAAAATTTATGGTTTTGATATTTCAGCTTATGCAATAAAGAAATCTATGAAAGATAAAAGAATCAATTTATACAAACATGATGCTAGAAAAAAAATTTCATTCGATAATAAGTTTTTTGATTTAACTATTAGCATCAATACTTTACATAATTTACAGGCGTTTGATTTATACAATTCTATTAAAGAAATTTCTCGAGTAAGTAAAAAATCTTTTATATGTGTTGAAAGCTATAGAAACGAAAGAGAGCAATTCAATTTACAATGCTGGGCTTTAACATGCCAATCATTTTATAATGAGGATGAATGGAAATGGTTATTTAAAAAGTATAATTATAAAGGAGATTATGAATTTATTTATTTTAATTAGATTTAAATTATAAATTTTATGATTAACTTTTGGAAAAAAAACCTTGATGATAATAAGATAATTAAATCTTTTAACTCCTCGCTTAAAAAAAAATTAATAAGTGAGGGTTTATTGTCAGCTAAATTAAAATCTGAAATTTCAAAAATTCTTAAAGTAAAATATATAACTTTATGCCCTAACGGTACGATGGCATTGTATTTGGCTCTATCCTCTCTCAAATTAAAAAAAAATGATGAAGTTATAATACCTGATAGGGCTTGGATATCGGCAGCACACGTTATTATGAAAATGAATTTAAGATGTAAAATTGCTGAAGTTGAAAAAGATCGGCCTATAATAGATTTGTCTAAATTAAAAAAGATTATTACAAAAAAAACCAAAGTTATAATTGCAGTTCATATGGGAGGTAGAGCTTGTGATATGAAAAAATTAAAATCTATTGCTAAAAAAAATAATATTAAGGTC
>MDTA01056131.1_pt1 | contig 20845 bp, 18 predicted proteins | sample 811151 | NCBI WGS metagenome assembly MDTA01 (sample SAMN05326648, study PRJNA326480) | marine metagenome | isolation source: seawater | place: Indian Ocean: South | collected 2010 | reverse complement strand
ATAAATTTGTATTAAAATTTAAAAACCCATTTATTCATGGAACTCTTGCAATTAAAAAAAATGTATTATTAGAAATTGGGAAGTATGATGAAGACTTCGTTTATGCTCAAGACTATAAACTATTTAGTGATTTAATACTTAAAGGATATAAATATAAGGTCCTAAATGAGTCTCTATATTTGTTAAATATGAAAAATAATATTTCATCAAAAAACAGAATACAACAAAATTATTATGCTGAGTGCGTTCAAAAGGGCTTGAAACCAGAAAAATGAAGATATATATTAATTCTCCAAAAGAAGATTGGGTTGCTGACAGATACAGAAATGAGTGGATTCAGTATAACAAAAAAATATTTTCAAGAAATTATTTTGGCGATAAACTTATATGGATCATCTCACCATGGACTTGGAGAAAAATACCAAAAAATATTCTAAGTACAAAAAGTGTATTATGCACAATTCACCATATTGATGAAGATAAATTTAATGAAGATGAAAAGATAGATTTTCTTGAAAGAGATAATTTTGTTGATCACTATCATGCGATATCAGAAAAAACATATAATCAATTAAAAAAATTAACTAAAAAACCAATATCTATAATTCCTTTTTGGATAAACCAAAATATATGGAATCATATCGAAAATAAAGATAAATTAAGAAAAAAATATGGATTTAACAGTGATGATTTTTTAATTGGTACTTTTCAAAGAGACACAGAGGGAAGTGATTTGATTTCGCCAAAACTATCTAAAGGTCCTGATAGGCTCATAAAAATATATTCAGAATTAAATAGTTCAAAAGATAATTTAAAGGTCGTTCTTGCTGGAAGAAGAAGACAATATATCATTAATGAACTTGAAAAAAGAGAAATTAGTTTTTCTTATTTTGAAGATACAAATTTTGAATCCTTAAATGAGCTTTATAATATTTTAGATTTATACATAGTTGCTTCCCGTTTTGAGGGCGGACCTGCATCAATTATGGAATCAGCAATAACAAAAACCCCAATTATTTCTACAAATGTTGGAATAGCCAGTGAAATTTTACATCCTAAATCTTTATTTGATATGGATAGTGCTCATATTGCTATTCCAGATATAGATTATGCATTTGAGAAGGCTCAAAAATATACAATTCCTAAACAATTTGAGCAATACAAGCTTTTATTTGAGACTGTTTATGAAAATTAGTATAGGAACAAATATCAAAGAAGGACCCTGGGGTGGAGGTAATTTATTTGCTATAAATTTAAAAAAATATTTAGAAGACAAAGGTCATGTTGTGACTAATGATCTAAAAGATAAGGATATAGACGTAATTTTAATTACTGAACCAAGAAAAACATCTGAATCATCTGCTTTTACACAAATAGATGTATTGAAATATCTGAGTTTTGTTAAAAAAGATACAATTGTTGTTCATAGGATTAATGAGTGTGATGAAAGAAAAGGCACAAATTATGTTAACAAATATTTGATTAATGCAAATAAAGTAAGTGATGCGACAGTTTTTGTTAGTTCTTGGATAAAGAAACTATATTCCAATCAAGGATTAAATCATAGAAACGCAAGTGTAATTCTTTCTGGTGCTAATCCAGAAATATTCAATAAAGAAAACTTAAATATTTGGGATGGTTTAGAAAAACTTAAAATTGTAACACACCATTGGGGCGGAAACTGGAACAAAGGTTTTGATACTTATAAAAAATTAGATAATTTACTTAATGAAAATAAATGGAAAGATAAATTTGAATTTACCTACATAGGAAATCTACCAAAAAATTTTAAATTTAAGAATAGCCATCATATTTCACCTTTATCTGGCTTTACTCTTGCAAGTGAAATTAAAAAACACCACATTTATATAACTGGATCAATAAATGAACCTTCGGGAAATCATCACATTGAAGCTGCTCAATGTGGACTACCTTTGCTTTATATAAATAGTGGTGGGATACCCGAATATTGCGAAGGTTTTGGAGTACAATTTGAATTAAATAATTTAGAAGAAAAAATGGATTACTTAATTAACAATTATGAAAATTTACTAGAAAAAATTAAGAACTATCCAAGAAGTGCTGAAAAAATGTCATCAGAATATGAAAAACTTTTTCTAAATTTGTATGAAAACAAAAGTAATGTCGTAAATTCAAGAAAGATAAATTTGATTGACAGCAAATTATCTAAATTTAAATACAATCTATTTAATTAAATATTATATTTTTTAGATTATTAAAAAATATATCTAAATTGTAATTCTCAGTCACTATCTTTTTTGCTTCATGTGCCACATTTTTTAATGTTTTTTGATCATTTACAAGATCTCTAATCTTATCTACCCATAGATCTAAATCATTTTCTTTCATAAAAAAAATATTTTTATTATCTTCAAATATCTCTTTTTGCCAAAAACCTTTTGTATATGTTATTAGTACAGGAGTTCCCATTGCCATCGATTGAAGGGCCACACTTTGTCCAGATGGTTGAAAGGAATCTTTTAACGGTATTAAAGACAAAAGTGATTTATCGTATAATTCTTTTAATTGATCATCTGAAATAACCTCATCGGACCACATACCATTTATAACTTTTACATTATCAAGTCCATGAAAATCTTTATCTTCTATAAATTTTGATAAAATTGTAAAATTTAATTCTTTTAATTTGTATGGAATCTTCTTTAGAAATTCAAAATCTCTTTTTTCATCATTGCCAACAAAGAGGATATTATTTTTTTTGTCAATATTGTTATTTGAATTCCAAAAATCATGATCGATTGAAAAAGGTAGGAAATAAAATTTGTGATCAAATCTTGAAAACTTGAGTTTTGCATAATTCATTTCCTCTTGGCTCAAAAAAATTATATTATCATTAACAAGGCAAAATAAATTAATTAAGAGTTTCCTTAAGAACATTCTTACAAAATGTCTTTTTTGATCAAGGAACAATCCCATTATGAAAACTGTAATATTTAGTTCGCCAGATAGACTTTTGAATATCGTATAAGGAAATAAGGAAAATGAAACTCTTTGGTTAACACATATTAAATATTTTGTATTCCTTAAATCATTTCTAGTTTCTTTGTTTAGTATTTGCTCACTATAAAATGGAATTGTTGTTATGTATCTTAATGAACTGAATATAAAATTTATAACTTTTCTATTGCACTTTTTAAATTCTATAATATTAACATTGTTAAAACTTGATTTAAACAAATGATAAGTATAAAAAAAATCTTTTGCGTAACTTTCAGAAGGACTGTTAAGCCGACTTTTTCTTCCTCCCTGAAAAGCAAAAGTTATGTTATCCTTCATTCTTTAATTGATAATAATCTTAAGAGGAATAATATCTTTGTATAAAAAAATATTTACAAACACGGCAACATCTTTATATGTAGGTATGCTCGCAATGTTTATGCTTTCGGCAAGACCTTTTGCCGGGTTGTACATATTTGGATTTAAATTAGGTGAATTAATTATTGGATTTTGTTTAATCCTTTCAGTCATAATTTTATTTGTACCAAAACGAATTTTTGCAAATTATTTCTCCAATACTGATTATTTAAATGTTCATAAGGCATTAATTTTATCTTTTGTAATTATTGTTTTATTAACAAATTCATCTTTTTCAAATCTATATACATATAGATCTAGTTCATTTATATGGACGATTTGCATAATTTATCTTGGTCTATATTTTTTGAATAATAAAGAATTAGAAAAATATTATTTATTTATTTTTTTACCGATACCTTTTATTAACTTTCTTTTTGCTACAGGTTTTTATCCAAACATAATTATGGATTTTTACATAAAGTTTTCTGACAAATTTCAATTTATTAAAGCCTCTGATTTATTTTTGACAGTAATTGTTGTAAATATATTATTTTTTAAAATTAAAGGTTTTAATAGAAACACAATTTTGTATCTTGTGATTACAACTGGAATATATTTTCCATTAATGTTGTTTAACAGTAGAGGAGCTTTTATTTCATTAGCTTTATATTTACTACTGCAATTATATTTCTCAAAAAGTTACTTCAAAAATAATATTAGAAATTTTATTTACATGATGCTTTTACTAGTTGTTACTTCATTAGGCTCAACACTTTATATAGGAAACTCTTTTGAGATAATACAAGTTGAAGCTGAACCACAATTAATTTCTGAAGCTGTTGAGGGGATAGCAAAGAATAAAATCCCAACAAGAGAAGTATTGGGCTTTTATATCTGTGAAAACAGACTTTGTTCAAAAGACAACACTTTAGATTGGAGATTAGATATTTGGGGCGATCTGGTTAATGATATGAACGATAAAAGTTTAGTTATTAAAGGCTATGGATTCAATGAGATATTTCCTGTTATGCTTGACCCTACGGCTCCTGGAAGGCTTGGAAGAGACGGTTTAAATGAAAATGTTCATAACTATTTTGTTAATATATATGGACGGATGGGGATTATTGGCCTAGGAATTATATGTCTTTTTTATTTTTTATTAATAAGAAATTATCTTGTCTTTAATAAATCACTATCAATTCTCATTTTATTAATACCTGCTTTTTTTAATTCATTTTTCGATGCAAATATGGAAGGAGTACAATATCCATTTTTGCTTTTTTCTTTCCTAGGATATGCTTTTTTAGATAATCAAAGTAAAGAAAAAACTCAAGTCTAATTTTTTTGTGTATAGAATAATATAATTATGCAGAAAGCATTTATTACTGGTGTAACTGGTCAAGACGGATACTACTTATCTGAATTTCTACTTGATAAAGGATACGAAGTCCACGGAATAATTAGGAGATCATCTAGTTTTAATACATCTAGAATTGAACCCCTGATATCAAAATACAATGATAAATTTAAATTATATTATTCTGACTTACTTGACTCATCATCATTAAATAATTTAATAACAAATATCCAACCTGACGAGATTTATAATTTAGCTGCACAATCACATGTAGCAGTATCTTTTAAGAATCCAATGTATACAATTTCATCTGGTAATCAAGGAACTATTTCAATACTTGAAGCAATCAGGAATTCAGACAAAGAAATTAAGTTTTATCAGGCGTCCTCATCTGAAATGTATGGTGGTGGTTCTAAAGAAATGTTAAATGAACAATCAGTTTTTGATCCAAAAAGTCCATATGCAGCTTCAAAAGTATTTTCGCATAATGTAACAAAACTTTATAGAGATTCTTATGATTTATTTGCTGTTAATGGAATTTTATTCAATCATGAATCACCTTTTCGAGGAGAGACCTTTGTTACAAGAAAAATTTCACGAGCTGTTGGAAGAATATCATTAGGCTTACAAACAAAACTTACGCTTGGTAATTTAGATGCCTCCAGAGATTGGGGATTTGCTGGTGATTATGTAGAAGGGATGTGGATGATGTTACAACACGATCGTCCAGACGACTGGGTTTTAGCAACTGGAGAAACACATACCGTAAAAGAATTTGCTGAAGAAGCATTTGAAATGGTAGACCTCAATTGGGAGGATTATGTAGAAACCTCAGACAGGTATTTGAGACCAAATGAAGTAGAGTATCTTCTAGGTGACAGCTCAAAAGCTCAACAACAATTAGGCTGGAAACCAAAAGTAAGTTTCAAAGACCTCGTAAAAAAAATGGTTGAAGAAGATTTGTTACTTGCTCAAAGAGAACAGGTATTACTTAAAGAAAATTTAATTTATCCAACTTGGGAAAACCACACTTAAATCTATATATTTTTTATAAACCAATCTATAGTTTTTTCTAGGCCTTTATCCAAGGAAGTTCTGCTTTTCCAACCAAGATCATTTATTTTTTTAGAATCGAGTAATTTTCTTGGATTACCATCTGGCTTTGAACTGTCAAAACTTAAATTACCTTTATAGTCAAGCAGTGATTGAATTTTCTTTGCAAGATCAAAAATTGTAATTTCATCACCACTTCCAATATTATAAAGTCCAGACTCAACATTTGACTCAATAACAAATTCTATTGACTCAGCTAAGTCGTCAACATACAGAAACTCTCTTAGTGGTTTTCCACTTCCCCAAATATTAAATTCCTTTTTACTTTCTTTTTTTGCATCAGACATTCTTCTTATTAGGCCTGGAATGACATGACTATCTTCTCTAGAAAAATTATCGTTTGGTCCATAGAGGTTTGTAGGCATTAAATTTACAACAGTATGACCATATTGCTCATTTAAAGATTTACCTATTTCAATAGCCGCAATTTTTGCAACTGCATAAGGTGAGTTTGTTGGCTCCAATTTTCCTTCCATAAAGTCTTCCTCATTTATTGGATTTTTAGAATTCAATGGATAAATGCAGCTACTACCCAGATTAATAATCTTAATTTCATTTAAGTCAATACATGCCTCAAGTATGTTCATGTTTATTTTTAAATTTTCTAATATGAACTCTGTTCTCTTTGTATTGTTTGCGTGAATACCTCCGACTTTTGCTGCAGCGTTTATTATCACATCAGGTGTATTTTTTAAAATTATATTTCTAGTGTCCTCATAAGAAAATAAATCAGCATCATCTCTAGTAGAAGAAGTTATATTAAAATTCGATTCTGACTTAGAAAGCCTTCTTACAACTGAAGATCCCACCATGCCATTACTACCAAAAACAAGTACTTTAATTTTGAATTCCTCTCAATAAAACGTTTTTAATCGTCAACATATATATTAAGGTAACATTAATACAATAGAATGCCAGTTAATAAAATATATGAATAAATTAAATTTTCCAACTCACTTTCAAGATAATCTACATAGTTTTATTGAAAGTTTACAAAAAGAAGATGAAAATTTTTTGTATTTCCCAACAAATATTGGACTGACACAAGATGGTAAAAACCTATCACTAGGTTTCAGCACTTATGTTCTAAAACTTTTTTATATGACTGGCCTTTGGGATGATTTAAGTAAACCTGTGCGGGATAAATGGATAGAAAACATAAATTCTTACCAGAAAAATCATCAAAACTTACCAATAAATTCTTACATAGATCAAACATTATTAAATTTTTACAAAAAACCACCAATCTCAAAAAAGATTAAAAATTCTATTAAGAAACAACTTTCTTTTTTGTCTACTGTTAATTACTACTCATTAGACGTTCAGTTACTAAATGCGATAAGAGCAGAAACCAAACAAGCTATTTCAACAATTCATCAAGTCGGATATAAAAATACAAAACCATATTTAGAGTTTCCAAAAAGTGAATCAGAAATTATATCTTTTTTAGAGTCATTTGATTGGAGTAAACCATGGGATGCTGGAGCTAACTTTTCTTCTATTTGTGTATTTAGTAACACACAACTTCCAGCTAATGAATATCAAAATAACAAAGAGGTACTTTATAAATTTACTTCAAAAATTGTAGATAAGGAGACAGGCAGTTATTTTATTGGAAAGACACCTTCTGAGACAGAGCTAATAAATGGTGCAATGAAAGTAATAACAGGAATGGACTGGTTAAATGTACCCATTCATGAGCCTGAAAAACTTATAGATTATTGCTTAGGTGTAGTACCAAAAAATGAAGGTTGTGATATTGTAGATTTGGTTTACGTACTGTTCAAGTGCTCAGAACAAACAAACTATAAAAAAAATGAGATTATTTTATATATGATCGATATTTATAAGTTGATATTTGATCATTACTTTAAAGATTATGGTGGTTTTTCATATTACTTAAATAAAAGTCAAATGTATTACAGTGGATTAATAATATCTGAAGGAAAATCAACACCAGATATTCATGGAACATTACTTTTATGCTGGGCAATATCAATGATTGATAAAATATCTGAATCAAATAATCTTGGTTGGAATATTATAAAGCCATAATGTTAAATTTTCTTTATTGTTTTGATAATGGTTACAATATTCAAGCTCAATGCTCTATTTATTCATTACTTGAAAATGTAGATGAAAAAATAAATATTTACATAATTCACAAAAATAAAAATGATTCCAATTTTATAAATGAAAAAATTACCAATCACAGATATTTGAACAAGATAAAAGTTTATAAATTTAAATTTGAGAAAGATTTGTTTCCAAATTTAGAAAACGCACATATTACTCAGGCAACATATTACAGATTACATATTGAAAATTATTTAGAAGATGAAATAGATTTTATTACATATTTGGACGGTGACATAATTTGTTTTTCAAATCCAATACCTCAGATAAATAAAGAAATAGAAAATCTTAAAAGAGAATCAAATATAATCTCGGCAAATACTGAGAACTCAATTTTAGATGCTGTAGAAAGGCTAGGAAATAAAACTAGTCGTTACTTTAATGCTGGAGTCTTAATTATTAATTTTCGAGAATGGAAAAACAAATCAACAACACAAAACTTGCTGAACTTGCTAAAAAACGAAAAAAGACTTCTAAAGTTTTGGGATCAAGATTTATTAAATATTTATTTCAATGGAGAGTATGTTGAAATGTCAAAATTACTGAACTATAAATTACATATTCAATCATTTAAAAAAATTAAAAAGAAAAAAATATATGAACTCAGAGATAGTGGAATGATTTTTATTCATTATTCAGGAAAATTTAAACCTTGGACAGTTAAAGGTATTGTTCATAAAAAATGTATATTTTATCAACAGATCTACAAGAGGCTTTTTGAAGGTGATTTTCATCTTGATTACAATTACAAGAGGAATGCTTTGATCGATTTAATTAAATCAATATTTACCTTAACAATTTTTCAGGTTGATAAACCATTGAAATTAACTATCTTAGTGATAATTAGTCTTTTTAAAAAAAATGAAAAATTATATTAAATCAAGAGAAGACTTTATTTCGAGTTATTATTTTGCTCGTTTATCAAATATTTCCTACTCTGAAGTACTTACAAAAGAACAGTTTGAAAATTTAGATATTCAAAATTGTGATATTTTATCAGAGGACAATACAGCTGTTTTTTATAAATTGAATCAATTTACATTGAGGGAAAACGATGTAATTTTTACTAATTATAAGTTAATTAACGAATTATTTTTTCACTTAAGAAAAGCTAATGAATTTAAAAATATAACCCTAATTACAAATCAGCAAGATGAGATGATTAAAAAAAGTTTATATTCTAAAAAACCTGATTGTATATCTAGGTGGTTCTCAATAAATGTCGAGCACATTGCCGATGATTTACTAGTTTTACCTTTAGGACTTTCAAATGAATATTCACCTAAAAATCCAAATGCAGATGATTTTTTTAAACTTTATGAAAATATGAAAGATTCTAAAGATATTTCACTGTATATAAATCATCGTGCAAATACCAATCTTTCAGATAGAAAAAACATATATGATATTTTTTCAGATAAGGAATGGGTTGAAATCGATGAACCAAATTTAGAAATAGGCAGTTATTTAAACAAAATTCAACATAGTTTGTTTGTATTATGCCCATGGGGTAATGGAGTAGACACCCATAGAGTATGGGAAACACTATATAGTGGATCTATTCCTGTCATAAAAAATCATCAAACATTTACTTGCCTAAAGGATTTACCAGCATTATTCATTAATAATTATGAGGAGATAAATTTAGATTTGTTGAATGAATTTGCAGAGAAATATTATTCTAATACTTTTAATTATGAGAAGTTAAAAATGAATTATTGGGAAAACTTAATAAAAAATAATAAAAAAATTGATTCATCACTTGAAAGAATTTTTCAAGAAAGTAAATTCTATACTATTAAAACAAAAGCAAAGCTTTATTTAATTGCAAAAATTGGTCGATATAAAAAAATAGTCATATTTAATTTAAATAAAATTAAGAAAATACCAAAAAAACTAGGATTAATTAAATGAAAATTGACAAAGTCATTCTCTCATGTACGGATGATTCCTACTTTGACTATTATAAAATTGTTTCGTTAGCTTGGGAGCAAATTGGAGTTGAAACAGTTTTATTTTTAATTACTGACTCAAATGAAAAAAGAGACAACGTAATTAATTTCAATGTAAAAAATATTGATAATATTTTTATATCGCAGAATATAAGATTATTAGGGCCAGCATTATTTCCTGATTCAACTTGTATAATTTCTGATATTGATATGATGCCAATGTCAAAAAAATATTTTCAAAATAATATAAAAGAATTTTCAGATGAAAATTTTATTTTATATAGAAACAAAGCCACAAAAGATACCATGTACCCCATTTGTTATAACGCTGCCAAGGGAAGCTTGTGGAGTGAGATATTCTCAGTTAAAAATAAAAACGATATTGTAGAAAAATTAGGTTTTTGGTACGCTGAGCAGAGCAATATCAACGAAAGAAGTTGGTATTTTGATCAAATTATTTTAAAAAAATATTTGGATGACTTTTTTAAAGATAACAATGGTAATTTCAAAAAATTAGAAGATAAAAATACTGGCTGGTTAAGACTAAATAGAACAGACTTAAGATACAGATTCAGTAAATTTTATGATCCAAATTTGAAATACACAGATTTCCATATGCCTGTTCCTTATTCAAGAAACAAAAGAATCATAAATAAAGTTTTTGAACGTCACTTTAATCATTGATTAAAAATTTTAATTGCGTCAGGTACTTCAATATCAATATTCGTATTTCTAAACCAAGGATCAGCAACAAATATTTTTTTGTTTTTAGAATTACTTAATAGGGCTGGTACTAGAGAAAACGTACTATTTCCTACAATAAAATTTTCATAAGACAACATTTCAGCAAATGTTTCTAAAGTATCATCAATCGAATTTGACGAGTAAACAATCTTTTTTGCGTCCGTAAAAATATTACTATTTATAACCCAGTCGTAATCATCTGTAAATACAGTGTAATTAAAGTTTTCAATTTTTTCTTTGCCTGCTTTGATAGCGTGAAAATAAAAGCTTTCTTTTAATTCTTCGTTTAATTTTAAATAATCACCTCTTCTAACATGCAAAACTGTAGATCCAGGATTTATTGGTGACATTAACTTATTCTTAACAATCCTATTTCTACTTATTGAGTCAAGAATAAAGTCTTTGTTTTCAATTAGAATACTTGGGTTTTGCCAGTGACCATCAAAAAAATTAACAAAACCAATTTTATTTTTTCTGAAGTTGGTATCGGTATGAGTTGTAATTAATAAGTTTTTTGTCAATTTAATTACAATTTTAAAAATTAAAAAAAAGAAATGAGGCAAGGTTTTCATGTTAAAAATCGTGACTGGGAAAATCAATTCCCTTAAATCAACACCCGGATTTTTAATTTTTTTTGAAATTTTAAAATTGCTTAAGCTAATAAATACATTCAAACCTAAATTTGAGAGATAGTTAGCAAATGAAATTTGAAAAATCTGATTTCCTAACCCACCTTTTAAATATATGAGTGCAATTTTTTTCATAATTTGTTTATGATTTATCTAGTATTATAAATGCTCTTTTAAAAAGTTTTGTTTCTAAAAATATATAAGAATAATCTATATTTAAGCAAATTTTTTTTGATACCCACAAAAGTATCTATTCAAAACACTTAATTTACCTTTAGACTATCAAAGATGGATAATTTTTTTATTTTAGTTTTGAAATTTTACATATTTTATTTATTTTTCTTTTTTTATGGTCGTGCTTTAATTTCTACTTTTTTAGAAAAAGATCGAATTCATGATATAGATAAGGTAAAAATCTTCGGAATAGAAATTCATATCTTTTATCCGATTTTTGGAGTCATATTTTTAGGTAATATATCGTTTCTTTTTAATTTTTTATTTCCGCTAAAAAGTAACTTTTTTTATATTTTTCTATTGTTACTTTTAATAAATTTAAAATACAAAATTAATCCAAGTAACTTAAAAAGACTCTTAATTTTCTCTTCAATTTTTTTACCTTTGATAATATCAAGTTACGAAATTGGGTTTCATTATGACTCAGGACTTTACCATCTAAATAATCAATTGTGGCTACGAGAAAGCAATATTGTTTTTGGTTTCATTAACATTTACAGTGTCTTTGGTGTTAGCTCAATTTTTGAATATATTTCTGCTTTATTTTGGATTGATAAATCATTTATATTACTTCATTTTCTCAACTTACTTTTTATTGGTTTTCTTTATAAAGTAATGATGTTCACAATCTTATATGCAAAAAACGAGAAACTTAAAATTGGTTTTTTAATGCTACTTTTATTTTCATTCATGGATAACTTTGGAATTTCCGGTGGTAGAAACGGATTTATTTCTATCCAGTCAATTGGTAAACAAGATATGCCAATTGGAGTAATATTCTTACTCTTGTCTGTATTCATTTTAAGTTCTCTTGTTAATAAAAGTTTCAAAAAAATCGAGCTCATTGTTGTTTCATTTCTTACTTTGTTTCTGTTTCAATTAAAAATTAGTTCTTTCCCTATTTTCTTCTTGTATTTTGCTTATTTGTACTTCTTCATGAAAAATAAAAGTGTAAAAATAACTATTAAATCAATTTCACCAGTTTTGCTATTGGGAATGTTTTGGATTATTAAAACTGTAATTCACACAGGTTGTATAATTTTTCCGCTTTCGATGACATGTTTTGATAATTTTTATTGGGTAAATTTAGAATATATTCAGGTTATTGAAGATGTTTCAGTGGACTACAGTATGTCGTATTATTTTAACGAACCCTTTAGTAGCTGGACTGAAGTGTATTTTGAAAAACCGTTAAATAGAACAATAGCTCTAAATTTTTTAGTATCTTTTGGGCTTTTAATTACTCTTAACTTAAGAAAAATAAGAAATGATATAACTTTAAAAAATAATATTATTATTTTTTTATTCATTATTTTAAGTTCATTTTTCTATATTAGGTTTGGTCCAGACATTAGATATCTTGTTGGATTTCAGATGTTTCTTATTGTATTAATAGGCTTCTACAGCAAAATTAAAATAAATGTAAATAGTAAATTACTCTTTTTAGCTATATTCTTTTCAGCCATGCTTTTGCCAAGACTGCAAACATTTTTAGATTTTAATATAAACAGTGCTCCTAATCTAAATTTACCAATTCCAGAAATGTCTGAGTTTGATGGTAGGTACATTCCAAAAGATGGAGATCAATGTTGGATTAATTTAGAGTGTTCAGCAAACAGAAGTTCCTTTGATATAAATAAAAATAATTTTTTTAAAGTGGCATACCTCTTAAATGACTAAAATTTTAAAATTTACTTATTCTTAATTTGATAAAGTATTTTAGTAAGCTGTATGAAAATAAAATTCTACTTTTTAAGCCAAAGTTCCAATTGGATTCACCATATTGTCTTGGTGGAAACAGAAAAGGCTTCCTAATAAATTGATAATCTAATTGTTTCGCTTTCCAGTAAACATATGTATCAAAGCTAAAGTCTTTTGGAGGATTATCAAGACTTTTTAATAAATCCTTGGAAAAAATAGTTGGTTGTGCATTTATTTCCAACATTTTGGTACCAAGAATTATGCTCGCTGATTTTGCCATAAAATATGAAAAAATTGAATCCAATCTACTTCTTCCATACCTTACACCTTTGTAAAAAATTTTTTTATCCGTAAATTTATATGATTTTAAATCTTTATAAACATTATTTAGCTCAGAAAATTCAAACTGAAGATCACCGTGTATCCAGCCTATAAACTCCGAATTTTGTAATGTTGATAATGCTGTAAACACTCCATGCCCGTAACCTTCATTTTTTTCAATATAAAAAGTAGAAATATTTTTGAATTTATTTTCAATATTTTTTAAATAATTCTTTGTATTATCTTTAGAACCATTATCAACTATTAAAAATTCAATACCGCTGTCAACTTTTTCCAATTCTTTAATTAATAATGAAAGAGATTCATATTCGTTAAAACAAGGAATAATTAATGTAACTGTCTTCATTAAGTCTGATTTAAGTAATTATTAACGTTGTACATATATTTATAAAGCTCATATTCAACGGGTGTGCCAATCATTACAGTTTTGTTTGTATTAATTTCCTTAACTTTCATATTTTGAATCATTGCAGTTTGAATTAAATAATCGATATGTATCTCTGAGTTCAAATTATTTAATCTTTCTAAAGTATCTTGAAACAACTTCTTATAGATATTTTTATTTTTGAATAAAAATATACCTGTAATTACATTTGAGTTTTTTGAATGTGGTTTTTCTTTGATTGAAAAACTTGTAATATTTCCATCATCACTATTAACCCATCCATAATTTTCAAATTTAAAAAACGCTCTTCTGTAGTTTTTTTTAGTAATTACTCCAACATCATAATCAGTAATATTCAATTCGATATCTTTTTCTAAAATACAGTCTGCTGAATGAATCAAGATAGGTAAATCATTATCTATTTTTTCAACTAGCTTCATACCACTGTGAGCTTGGTCATTTGTTTTTTCTGAAATACTCATTATTTCTTCGGAATTAATTAAATTTAATGTTTTTAGAGAGTCCTGATTATTTTTCGTAATAAGAATTGATGTAGATTCTTGGTTCTTAAATGAGGAAATGATATTACTTATTAATGGCTTGCCACCAACATCTAAAAAAATTTTTTCAGTTTTGTAATTTTCTTCTTTAAATCTTTTGCCTTCTCCTCCAGCAGGAATTAATAAATTAATTCCGTTTAAGTCAATTTTCTTTTTATCAGAAACGTTATTAACTTCGTCCAGATTATATAAAAATTCATTATAATCTTCAGGGGTTCCCCATTGAAAAAAATAATCAATCTTGAAATAATTTATCTTTAAACCATCTTTAATCATTTCCTCATACGGAGTACTTATATATGCTTCACCGTTTATCAACATTTTTTTATCAAATATTCTATTTATGTATTTTTTTGCAATATGTCCACTTTTAAAATAGTATGATCCAGAAGAAGCAAGTTCATCAATTTTTTTATCAGTAAACGATTCTTTTTCTTTGATATCAATTATTCTTTCTCCATCAACTTTTAAAAAAGCATAATCATTGCCATAAATACTATGAGGATGAAGTCCTGAATAAGCGGGCACCAATCCATCGGGATTATTTATTTGTATATAGTTTTTCAATTCTTCCCAATTCCAAATATTTGAAAAGTCACAATAATTAATAAAGACTTCTTCTTCTGTGTCTAATATGTCTGTACTTAACAATGCTTTTCCTGGCCCTTCCTTTTTATATGGAATTGGAAAAATGTTAAAGTTTTCCAATACTCCAAAATATTTCTGTAAACTTTTATTTTTAAATTCTTCTTCATTGACAATAAAGTTAATGTCACTTTCATTTGGAAACAAATCTAAAACATGTTCAATAATCATTTTTTTATTTACTGTTAAGAATTGTTTTGGAATTGATATTCCAGCATTTTTGAAACGCATACTTTTCCCTGTCATTGGTATAACTATTTTCATTTATTTACTCTAATTCTGAGGATTTCATCATCTGATTTTCTTAAATTATCTCCTGTTTTTTTATTAATAACGTTATATATTTTTTTTGAATCGATATAAGAACATATTGTTAATAAAACTTTAAGGTATATTTTTTCTGTTTCATCAAGGCATTTATTCAGATACAACTTCTCTTTATTGAAAAAAATTATATTTTTATTTTTTTTAATTAAATTATTGTCTTTACAAAAAGAAAAAGGTAGAAACACTGCATGATCAGGAAAAAAATATAAATTATTAAAGACTTCGTAATTTAGATTTGGGAGGGGATTGGGTATAAATGTTTGTTTTTTTTCAGTATCATAATTGATTTGAACTAAATCTAAAAGTTGTTCTAATCTTTTATAATCAATTAATTTTTCAAACTCATTTTCAATTTTATAAATCCTAGATCTTATATTCCTTAAATTATTTCCTGAAACTACCATGCCATGACTGTAAAGAAAAAAAGAGTTGATTTCTTCTTTATTATTTTTTTTAAGTATTTCTTTTGCCAGTTCATACCCAGGTCGAAAATAATTTATTGGTTGAATTTTTCTTTTAGACAAAAAATCATCTAATTCATCTTTTTTTGTTATTGCTGAAATAATTAATGAAGAAATACTGTGATAGTGAAACACATGTTTTGCATCAAGCAAAACATGTATAGGTGTCTCTATTGATAATCCTTCTTCAAATTTCTGATTGTTTTTATTTTTTTCATAAAAACTTATTATTTTATTTAGATTTACTTTTTGAAATATTGAATTATTAATTGAGTCCGATAAATGCATCCCCGATTTTTTTATATAAATATTTTCTAAAATTTTTGTACTTGTGTTTCCACCCGGACCCTGTGTAAGTAAAAAATTGTTACCAATTTCTTTTGAGTATTTTAGAAAACTTTTCATAGTTTTAATTTCGTAATTTATAATACTTATACAAATGAGGAATAAAAAATCATTTATTTATATTGTATTAGGAATCAAATATTTTGTTCTATTTAACTTCACTCCAGATCTTGAAGTATCTAGATATCAAGAATTTTTTAGTCAATGCATTAATTTTGAAACATGCCTAAATCCATATAAAAACATTTCAACTTTATCTCAATCTTTTTTAAATTTTCCTTATGGTAATTTAATGTATTTTGTTATCTTGCCTTTTTTCTTTATAGGTTCTTTATCAGGATTATCATTTATAACTTTCGCATATTTATTTTTTGAAATATTGTTGATATATATATTCGATAAGATATTCAAACTCAGTCCAAACGAAATAATAATTGGAATAATTTTAAATCCAGTGATTGTTTTTTCAATTGGTGTTCTTGGTCAACTAGATCTAATCCCTCTAACTTTTTTTGCCTTATCTTTATTAAAACTAAAAGAAAACAAGAAGATTTTATCTATCATTTTTTTAATTATTGCAACGAGTACAAAAATAGTATTTATAATCTTGTTACCAATTATCATTTTATATTTCCTCAAAAGAGATAAAAATATGATACAAAACATTCAGACTGTTTCATTTACTCTAATTATTTTTTTATTAATAAATATACAATTGTTTCTCGACTCTTCATACAGAAAAGCAATTTTTTTTGGATTAGATAGGGGATATAGTGTAGTCACAAACACAAATTCATTATTCTCAAGTAGTTTATTTTTGATAATTCTTTTCTCAACAATAACTTTATTTGCATATTGGAAAAATATACATAGATTAGATTTTTTTGGAATTACTATTTTTTCAGGTTTTTTAACATTGCCAATTTACGTCACCAATTTATCAAATATTGGCTGGTTTTTGTGGTCAATGCCAACAATCTTGATTATTTACTTATCTTTCGAATATAAGGTTAAGTCTTTAATCTTGACGTATCTATTTTTACTTGTGCTTACAAATGATGAAAATAGTTTATTTCAAAATATAGAATTCGTTAAAAATATATTAACTTACTTTGTTTACTCAATTAGTATCCTAATTTTTTACTATCTATTACAAGCATTGACTCAAAACATTTATTTCAAGATAAAATCATCACCGATTATATTTGCAATTGCTGGTGATTCAGCAACTGGAAAAACAACAGTTTCAAACGCTTTAAAAGATTATTTTGGAAAAAAAATAGTGAATATTGTAGAACTTGATAGCTTTCATAAGTATGAAAGAAATAGCGAAATGTGGGATAAATATACACATTTAAATCCAAAAATGAACAATCTTTCAGAGTTTAGAAAAGTTTTATTAAATATCATTAATGGCAAAACTGAAATTGTAAGACAATACAATCACTTAACAGGTAAATTTGACAATTTTGATAAGAAGAAAATCAAAGACTTTCTTATAGTTGAAGGTTTACATTCATTGCACTTCAAAGATTTAAATAGCAAATACAATATGAAAGTCTTCCTGGATATTGAACCAGGTCTTAAAAAAACACTAAAAATTTCACGGGATATTGAAAGACAAAAAAGTGAAGAATTTATAGAAAATGAGATTGAAAAAAGAAAAAAAGATTTCGATCAATATATTTTACCTCAAGAAGAATATTCCGATTTATCAATAAAAACTATTGCGGCGGATGATAATGAAGTGAATTATAAAATTGTTTTATCAGAAGACTACTTTAGCGATATTGATGATATTGGACAGAATCAAATGGGTGTTGAGATAAAAAATATCAAAATTAACGAAAATGTATCTTTCGAAATTAGTGTTCTCAAAAAAGAATCAAAAAGTTTTTTTGAATCTCTTACAAAAGGCATCAAAAATCTAGAAGACTTTGAATTCAATCCACTGAATCAAAGCTTACAGTCAAATGGAGAGGTTTTGATTAAATTAGGATTAATTCTTTTTATATTAAATAAAAAACTAGAAACAAAAATATGAAAAGACTAATTATTTTTGATTTAGACGATACTTTTTATGAATATGAAAGTACTCATAAAAGTGCACTAGAAAAAGTTTTTCAGGTCCAAAATTCTTTTGACGACTATCAGGAATTTTATAAAAATTATGAAAATACAAAACATCATGTCCAGAACACACTGGTGGATAGCCCTTCAAGACACTCAAAACTGATTTATTTTAAAAAACTTTTTTGGGGAATGTTAAATACTAGAGAAATAATTGAATTAGAAAATGTATATTGGGAAGAATTTATTAGAAATGCAAAGGTCGATATTGAAAGTGTTAATACATTGAAAGAAAATAAAAATCAAAATAATATATATTTTTTGTTTACAAATCAAAATTTATATGTTCAACTAAAAAAAATCGATAGTTGGGGTCTAAATTTTTTTGATAAGATTATTACATCTGAAGAAGTTGGTTTTGAAAAGCCAACTAAAGAATTTTTTAATTATTCTGAAAAATTTGTAAAAAAAATTGTAGAACAAAGCTTTTCAGTTTTCGCTATAGGTGATAGTTACGAAAATGACATTGAGTATTGGACAACTAACTACAAAGCAAAAGGCTATCAGATCGATAATAAGAATGAGAAAATCATTAAAGAGAACATGCTAATAAAAACAAACTTTAGAAATGCTATATTAGATATTTATGCGGAGTAAAACTATTTTTTAAAATATAAAAAAATGTTTTGTATGCTCTTTTTCTCTATTGATTCTGATTCATAATTTTCATAGTCTGTATAAGTTACAAAAATATCTGATTCAATTAGTGCATCTGAAGGTCTATCTTTCGAACCCCAATACTCTCTCACAAAAAATAATTCATTGTATGTTATTCCATTTCTTGGAACAAAAAGATCTGGATGCCAATAAACGAGGTTTTTATTTAAGTCCTCATTATTTTCATAAATATCATTTATTTCCTCAATGATTTTATCAACCAACATTATGGCATCGATCTCATTGTCTATATTTGTATAGCCATATCTATCATTTGCATTAAAAGTTTTTTCTGCGACAAATCTCTCATAATTTGAAAAAGCTCCCAAGAGTACAAATGTTAAGAAGACAAATGTCATTACTTTTCCAAAATAATTAATTTTTGAAATTTCTAAATTTTTGAATATAGATAAAAGAAGGAGGGTAAGTGGTAAATGTAAATAATGGGTATATTGTCTTTCTATAAATAGAAAATAAAAAAGAAGATAAAGTAAAGATACAAAAATTAAAGTTGCCGATAATTGATCCTTATTCTTTGCAACAATGTATATCCCACTAAAAGTAAATAACATGAATAAGATTAAAAATAATAAATTAAATGAAGGACTAAGTTTATAAAATTTTGCTAATGTTGTTAACCACTTTTCAGGTGTGGACAACAAAAGTGAAATATCTTCACCATTAGATCCTTGGCTAGTTATCCATTGAAAATAAATTTGGTAAAAGTTAGGAAGGTTATAACTTCCAAATTTTACGGGTGGAATAATTAAAATTGGATTGACAATAAACAAAGCAGCTATTGTTATTAAAAAAGAACGCAATATAAAAGAAACTTTGCTTTCTTTAAGATTAAATAAAATATATATACCTAAAAATCCAAATAAAACAACAGTATTGATTTTTATGAAACTAGCAATTGCTAGAAAAAAAACTGCTTTATTGTATTCTTCCTTAATAATAAATTTTATTCCTAAAGCAACAAATAAAATCAAAAAAGTGTCTGGTTTTGGAATTCTATGAAAATACTCAACTGATGGTAATGAATAAATAGCAAGCAAAGCTATCCATTGATATTCTTTTTTAACTAGATACCTCACTAGTAAAAAATTTCCAATAAAAAATAGAGATATGTTTAGAATCCTTGAAAATGTAATTAAAGCTACATCTCCAAAGAACATTATTGGACCAGCAAAGATAACAAAAAAATTAGACCAAAGTCGCCCGTATCTTAAATCACCCCCATAAGCAAATTCAATAAAAAATATAAGAAGGTTTTTAAATAAAATATTATCAACTTCATCAAATCTATTAAATACATCATCAAGTAGCCATATATTGTATATATCATCAACTAGCATTCTTTCATCAATGAATAAAACTTCATAATTATTTGATTTAAAAGCACTTATACCAAAAATAATTAATAAAGTAATTGTTAAAACCTTTGCAGCAATGTTGGTAAAATTTAATAAGTGATTACTTCTAATTTTCATATGGATATTTCATTATGACTCCAATTATTCATAGAGTCAACGATATCAAACTCTTAAAAGATTTACCTAATAACTACGGTTTAGAGATAGATGTCAGATCTAATAACAATAATTTAATTCTCTCTCATGAACCAACAGACCAGGGCGATTTTTTTATTGATTTTATTGAAGAATATAACCATCAATTATTGGTAGTAAATGTAAAAGAGGCTGGAATAGAAAAAAAAATTTTAAATATACTTAAAAACAAAGGTATAGATAATTTTTTCTTGTTAGATATTGAGTTTCCTTTTTT
>MDTA01131019.1_pt1 | contig 20847 bp, 18 predicted proteins | sample 811151 | NCBI WGS metagenome assembly MDTA01 (sample SAMN05326648, study PRJNA326480) | marine metagenome | isolation source: seawater | place: Indian Ocean: South | collected 2010 | reverse complement strand
TAATGTTGTTCAATCTATTATTAATTTCTAATGCCTCAATATCAGGTTTTCCTTGAGAAGTTGAGTCAGTCAATGAACTTGACCAAAAACCATCGAATTGTTTTGATTTTCCTTCATGAGCAATTGATATATTTTCCAATATTAAAGCTGATAAAGGGTTATGAGCCTCCATAATTCTAGTGATATCTTTAGCGTTAATAAGTCTTTTTAATGTAGCTTTTCTAATATCTGGAGTTGTGCCGATAATTTTTTCATTTAATGATAATTTTGTGGATGATACATCTTTGGTGTACTCGATTTCAATTAATTTTCCGCCATAACTATTTAATGCCTTAATTGCTAAGTCTCTGTATGGTGCCAAAGGTCCCTCTAACCAGTCAGTTCCATGCATCATATACTCAGGTTTATATTTTAATATTGTGGGGGCATAATCCCACTCTGATTGTTCAAATACCTCTGTTACTCCCTTTATATTCTCTAAAATTTTTTTTCTATTTTCCCATTTTAAATATGGAAGCCTTTTGTGACCAGCAACTGCTTTATCATTAAGAAGTCCAATAATAACATCACCATACTTTCTCGCCTCACTAATAATGTTTACATGACCATGATGAAAAACATCAGCTGACATACCTATATAAACTTTTTTCTTAGTAGACATATAATCAATTAAATCTTTAATTTATAAAGAGCTCTTTTTATTATTTTTATTAATTCCAAAAATTTATAAATTTTTTTATTTTTAAATTTTCCAGTATTATACTCATTTTTTATAGAAGTTCTAACAGGAGTTCTCCAGTCCCCGTAAGCATAAGATAGATAGTCCTTTGGATTATTCGGACAATTGAATTCTCTTCCCATAAAATTTATCTTGGAGAGATTTTGAAAGTATTTTTCAGGAACACTATATTCTCTTCTCCAATAGACTCCTCTAATTTTTGAGTGATACCATGAAAAGATAGTATATCCAGTTACACTTTCATCAAAATATCCAACAAAATCAATTTTTGAGTCGTTCCTTTTTTTGTTTACTGTCAAAATTTTAAATTTGTTTTTTTTTAACTCTTCTGCAACTTCATCGATTCTTTTAATGAATTCCTCTCCAAAAACACTAATTTCAACGTCCCAATCCCATTTTATTAAATCATTATCTCTAATGGCTCCCAGAAGTATTCCTGTTTGTAAAAAAAAATTTATCTTAAGTTTGTCTAAAATATTACATATCAAAAGAAATTCTTGCTTACGAATTTTCAATTCATGTTGTGATCTGATTCTAATTTTTTGTTCTTGCATCATAATTTTACTTATTTTTGATATCTCGAGATAATAAAATAATTATACACTAAAGTTTTCTGGTTGGTTTAAATCAATTAAGTCATCACAAAAATTTTTTGCAGTTTCACGATGAGTTATAAATATAATGGTCATTTGTTTTTTTAGATTTGAAAGTAAAGTTAGTATTTTTTTTTCAGTCTCAATATCTAAGAAACTTGTTGACTCATCCAATATTAAAACTTTTGGATTTATATATAATGCTCTTGCAATCCCAATTCTTTGTTTCTGACCACCTGACAGTTTAACCCCATTATCACCCAAAACCAAATTTATTCCATCTTTTGATCTTTTGGTAAGAGTTTCTAACTCTAAAATATTAATTATTTCCTTAATCTTCATTTCATCAACTTTGTCCTCATCGACTCCTAGTGCTATATTTTTTTTAAGAGTATCGTCAAAAATATATGTTTCCTGGGGCACATAACCAATGTAACTAAGCCATGTTTCTAGAATATCATTTATATCTTTATCTCCTACGAGCACTGATCCAGAATTTGGTTTTAAAACACCTATTATTAGATCTCCTAAAGTACTTTTTCCAACTCCACTTTTTCCAATTATTGCCAATGATGTATTTTCTTTAATGCTCAAATTTAGATTGTTAAAAATTATCTTTTCAGAATTTTTGTACTTAAAATTGACATTATTTAAATTAATTTCATAGTTAGTTATATTTTGAATTTTATTTTTATTTAAAATTTTGGAAATTCCATAATTAAATTTTTCTGTCTCCTTTTTTAATATACTTACAGATGATGCGGTGTATCTAATATTTTGAATAATTAATAATAATTTATTAATAGAGGGAAGTAATTTTGATGCAACTAATCCGAAAATTATAAGTAGATTTAATAATTGATTATATTCATTGCCCAGACTGATAAATATATATAATGAACAAATAATAATTATAGCAAAAATAAATTCTATCCAAATTTTTGGTAATTTTTCCATGAATTGTTGCAAATATTTTGACTTTGTATCGGTTGAAACTGCATTTTCGAATATTTCTATAAATTTTTCTTCCTTTCCCATAATTTTTAAAAGTTTTGGAACTCTAAATGACTGAATAATTATTTTATTGATCATTACATTAAACTTTTGCCTTACAGCTCCTAATTTATAATTGAGAGTTTTGGTAATTCTTTGGCTAATGAATGTAATAATGGCTAAAAATAAAAAGACTGACAAACTTACTATTGGGTATAATACAAATAAAAAAACACTAAAAACTATTATCAAAATAATTTCTGAAAAAAATGCAACTAAATACGAGAGTATTTTTCCTGTATAATCATTTATACCTTGTTGAAAATTTCTTAATAGTACAGCAGTATTGGTGTGCATTATGAGAGACCATGGACTATAAATGTAATTCCTATAAAATTCTTTTACAATTCTAATATGTATATTGCTGAAGTACTTCAGTTGAAGATACCCGTGAAGCGTAAAAATGAGAGATTTAAGTAATATTACTAGTATAAATATTATAACAATAAATATTACCAGTTCATTGTAGTTGTCTAAAGAAAAATGATTTCTTAATAAAATTATGTATTCGTTTTGAACTAAAGCTTCTTTATCAAGAAAAGTATACAGGAGAGGAACAATCATTCCAATTCCAGCAAGCTCTAAAAATGATGTGATTAAGCTTAAGATAAAAAGATATATAATATATTTCTTTTCGTTTGAAATTAAAAATTGCGATACAGTCTTTAAAAAATTCATCTTATTAACTATAATTACTTAAAATATTGAAAATATTATTTATTTTCCACAAATTACTTTGCGTATTTTCAATTTTATTTAATTCATAATCACTTGGAAAATCATAAAAGTATTTTTTGTAATTTGAATGAGTTTTATAATCATTATATTTATCTTTTATATTTATTTTATCAATGAACTCGTGAAGAGATCTATTGTTTATTAAAGAATAATAATCATCGTACTCGGGTAATTTCCTCAATTTAGTTTGTATTTTTAAATTTATTTTTGGTAAAGTATATTGCATGTGTTTCAAGGAAGGGTAATAATAAATTTCTTCAAATTTTTTTCCTGTCAAAATTTCAAAAGCACGGAACACATGCCATTTTGCAAAATTTTCTAGTTTATCATCTATCAGTGTTTCTAATAATAGTAAATGAGTCTTGCTATTCAATCCTATGGGTTCATAGACTAAATTGGTATATGATGTAAGTGCGGCCTGATGATTTTCTTTATTTGTCCTCCCAAGATACCTCACCATTTTAAATAAAATTTGTGCGACTCTAGCATTTGGTTTTTGTAAATTTATTTTGAAAAATTCAGATTTTAAAATTTTATCAATTAATTTAAACGCAATTTGTTTCTTTATATCTTTTAAAGCGTCATCTTGATCTTGATTTATATCATCTATTGGCGAATACGCATTTATTTTTTGGTATTGAAGATCTTTAGACAAATAATTTGATATCAATCTGGGCTCTTGTTCAATGAACATACTTAGAATTAAATGATAATAAGAATGAATATTTGGATATTTTTCACCAAATCCCCAAATATCATTAATCGGATTTTTCTTCTCAATTTTTTTCAAAAAATCAATAGAAAAAAAATATCTTAAATTTTTATTTTTTTCATAACCCCAATCTTTTAATCCTCTTGTCTGAGGGTACGACATCATGTGATCTAAAGTTAACTCCATTGGAAAAGCATCTCCACCAAAAAAATAACCTTTGCTTAAAAATTGAAAAGTACTTACAAATCCATTATCTAAAAAGAAATATACTGAATCTTTTTTCAAATTTTTATAAGAATAATCTAAATAATTTTCTAAATTATCTTTTCTATTTAATAGGAAAAATTTATTTTTCTTAAAAGGGTAAATTGTCTTTAATTCAGATTTAAAAAATTTACTAACCAATCTAGCTGTACCCAATTCGTCAGAATAAACATTTCTACACTCATGAAATGACTTGACATTTAAAGTTTTACTTGCTGCAGCCAAAAGTAATGCAGAGTCTATTCCACCTGATAAAGATAAGTTGTAATTATTATTTTTATCAAAATTGTCAAAAATTTCCACAAATCTGTTTGCTAAATCATTTGCTATGTTTTCATGATCGTCCCTACTACAAAATTTTTCAAAATCTAAGTACCAATTAAAGTTAAAGGTTTCTTTTTTTTTTTCAAAGACAACTGAAGATCCAGGACAAACAAAATCTAGTGCATCGTAAATTCCAGTATGGAAAAAATAAACATGACGTGAAAATAATTTTAAAAAGGAATGACTATCTGAAAGTTTAGAACTATCTATTCTCTCTTTTGAAGTAATAATAATATCATTATTGATACTAAAAATTTTTAACCAAGAGTTTAGAATAGAACATGTTACAATAATTTTTTCGTCTGAAATTAGTACTAACGTACATATTCCATCGATCTTTTTAAAAAGCTCATTTAAATTTTTATTTGAAAAATTTTTTTCTTCAAAATTTTCAATAATTGAATTAATTTCTTTTAATGAATTTCTAAAATTTCCAACAAAATATGCCTCGATTGTATTATTGAAATATTTTGTTTTAAATTTTATATTTCTAAAATCTTTAATCTTTAAAGAGTTTTTTTCAAATTTTAAAAAAAAACATTTATTTAACATTAATATTATGCCTTTTTAATATGTCTTCATATTTTTTTTTGTTTTCAGTAAAGTTTTTAAATATTATTGAAAATCTTTTGGACCTATAATCATCAATGAAATTATCTAAATAATCCTCTTCATTTCTCCCAAAAGCTATAAATAATGCATATCTCTCCTTTTCATAATTCCTGAACAAAAAATTTGGTAAATATTTTTCTAAAATTGGATGAAGGCTTAAGTTAGGAAAAGAATTTAGCAACTTAAATCTTCCTGAGTGGTGAGTTCTCATATTCCAGATGATTAAATCATTTTTTTTTGATCGAATATTTTTTATTTTACCTTGAAAAAATATATCAAATACATTTTTTTTATTTTTAAGAACTTTTTTTATTGTTTCTTTAATTTTGCCGAAAGTTGATAGTCTAATACAAACTTTTTTATGTGACCCCTCCCTAAGTTTCAGACCACCACTCCAAGAATCGTGGTTTTGTAAGTATACACCTAATCTATATATTGGATATTCTTGTTGATAACTTAATTTAATATCTTTTCTTGCATCTATATGAAATTCATCAACATCATTTTGATGATATCTCATTGTGCTTGCACCAAAATAATAGACGTTTTCACCAAATAAATTTGAAATCAAATTTAAAAATTTGTCATTTAAAAAAATATGATTAATTTCCTCTATAGCCAATATATCGTGTATATCCTCTGAAGGATTATTTTTTTTTTTATTATCTAAATAGTTTCTTAATGATTGTATCTGGTCATCAGAAAAAAAATCTTTTACGTGCAAATAACCATATTTCCTAAGAAATTCTTTTTTATCTATATTATTTTTATTATTAATTTCTTGCATATATTCTTATAATATTTTCATCAAGTAATTTAAAGTTTACATTTTGTAATTCAGGAATTATTTTTTTAAATTTTCTTATTGCATTTTCTAATTCATAAAATTCTATAGATTGAAATTTTGGATTTTCAACTTTTTTAATAATTAACCTTTTAAATTTTCTCAAAATTCCAATCAAAATAATTCTTGAATAATTGTTTTTTTTAGAAAGTTGAGGTGAATTAAATTTAAAAAATTCATTATATATTGATTGATAATTGAACTCATTTTTATCTAAAGATCTAAATCTGTCTTTGTATTCTTTATGATTTAAAACTGAGTTTTTTGGCTTTATATCTTTATTAAAAAATTTATCAAAAAAATCGTCTACTTGTTTAATATTATAAAACTGTTGACCTAAAGAATTTGCAAAATCATTCTCTAGTTTATTTTTCAACGGTCTAAAAGATAATACATTTTTAACTCTTGCAAAAGCCTCGATACCACCCATACATCCATTATGAATTACAATTTTTGAGTTTATAATCCAATGAGCAATATTTTTTGATTTTGTTATTATTAAATTTTCTCTTTCATTGAGCAATTTTCTCCAAATTTTTTCATCTTCATTTGGATGCGGTCTCAAAACAAACTTAACTTTTGGATATTTTTTAGTTAAAAAATCTATCAGGTCTAAAAATTTAAGCATTAACTGAAAAGAAAATAATATATGGAATTCTTTTACATATTCTCTGGTTTTATCATCATCAAAATAACCTAATTCTTTATAAGTTTTTATGTAATCAGATGTTCTTTTTTTTGAAACTCCAATTAAAAAATTCGAAGAAATTAATACAGAATTTTTTTGTTTTTTTTTATCTTCAACAAATAATTCATCAAATTTATTTCTCCAAAGGTCAACTCTAGTGTTTCCTGTAATAGCAAATTTATTTTTGTGTGACTTATAATAGCTCTTCAATTGTTTATAATCGAATTTTCCCCAACAAAGAACTTTATTTACTAATTTTAAACTTTTATTTGAAAATCTTGATTTTTTAAAAGTTTCATATTTTTTTGCTAATAATCCACTCTCTTCATCTAAGGAAAAAGTTATAAATTTTTTTTTTCTTAAAAATCTTAGTTGATTAATTCTATCCTTAGAGGGAGTAATACTTTTTTCTAAAAAAATTCCTGGATTTAAAATATCATTTTTAATATTTTGTAAAATCTTGTCATCACCAATCAACACCTCATGACCCTTGGAAGCACAATACATTCCTAATAATAATCTTGATAAAAAATCTCTATGTTTAATTTCTAACTTTAAATAAATATTCATTAAAATTTTACTTTTCAGATCCTTTTGAAAAAAACTTTGATCTTTTTTTTAATGAATTTTCAAGGAACTTAATTGGTGTAAAAAATCTATCCCCAACTTTAATTTTATTAATTATATTTTTTCCAGATTTATCCAAAACTTCCTCGATTAATAACATGTGTTTTGAATTAGTGCTAACAACAAGCCAATCTTTATCATGTCTTGACACTATTCCAGCCATATATGGATGATTAGAACTATCACCACCATGTAATTGAGCTTTTTTAATATATAATTTTCCAAATTTATTATTATTCAAAAATGTTGATGCTCCTTTGTGTGGCGTCTCAAAAGCGTTAATAAAGTTTATTAGATCATAAGATTTTAATGACCAGTCAATATAACCATCTTTATCAGTTTCAAGCCTAGGGTTATATCTTCCAACATAATCAATTTGGGGTTTTAAGGTAAACATTTCACCCTTTTTAATTTTTTTAATAAATTCACAATAAAATTTAAAAACATTTTCTGATCGTAACTTTAAAAAATCATCAGGAGTGACACATGTTTTTGGAACTATTGAAAGTTTATTAAAAATGATAGGTCCTGTATCAACATTATTATCTACTAGATGAAAACATTGATTATCTATCCTGTCTTCTCTCATAATTTTCCAGGAAAAACCACCTCCACCAGAGTCTAATGGAAGTCTTGTTCCGTGGACATTAATCAAATTATTTTTAAATGTTTTAGATATATCTTTTTCTTTAAATATTAGTCTTGCTCCAATTGAAATAAATAGGGTTTGATTGGGATTGAAATTTTTTTTGATAAAATTGTGAAACTTTTTATCTAAACGATTTAATATCTTATATTTTACCTTTTTATTAATTAGTGTTGATTGATCAGAACTTGTTATTACAGACGTTTTTAGATTTAAAGATTTATTAAAAGTTATAATTTCTTCAAATTTATTAGACTCCCCAATGAAAACTACATTGGTGAGATTTTTAATGAAAAATTTATTATTGCTTATCATTTTCTATGATTAAACTTGAGATTAATTTAACAATATTATATTCAGTATAGCTAATTCAATTATTACTCTTTGAATAAAAAATTAGTCTATTTTTAAATTAATAACATGTGTGGTTTTATAACATTCACAAATTTTTACAATAAAGTTCTTTTTAATGAAGAATTTCAAAAATTAAAGAATTTTAATAAACATAGAGGACCAGATAGTATTAAACTTAACAGCATAAAAAATCATATTATTTTATTTAGAAGACTTAAAATTATTGATTTATCAAATAAAGCCAACCAACCATTTGAAGATAAAAAAAGGGATATACAAATTGTCTTTAATGGAGAAATTTATAACTATTTAGAAATCAAAAAAGAACTTAAAAAATTAAGAGTAAATTTCCTTACAAATTCAGACACAGAGGTTTTGCTAAAAAGTTATATGAGATGGGGTATGAGTTTTATAAATAAATTAAGGGGAATGTTTTCAATAGTTATTTTTGATAATAAAAAAAAAAAAGTTTTATTTTTTAGAGATCATTTTGGACAAAAACCACTATTTTATTCCTTTCATAATAAAGGACTAATAATTTCATCAGAAATAAAAGATATATTATTCATTAAAAAAAAAATTGAACTTAATCAAAAAACTATTGATAAGTATTTAATTAGAGGTTGGACCGATGATACTGATGAAACTTTCTTCAAAAATATATACAGATTACCGGCTGCAAGTTACGGTGAATACTCTAAAAGAGGATTCAAAATAGGAAAATATTGGAAACTTAAATATAAAAACAATGATTATAATAAAAGTGATCTTAAAGATGTTTTCAAAGAAAATATAAAACTTCACTTGAGATCAGATGTCCCGTTAGCATTTACACTTTCAAGTGGTATGGATAGTTCTTCAATTTTAAGAACAGCATTAGATTGCGGTATTAGTAAATATAAAGCATTTTCTATTAAAACAAATTATGATGATGAAACAGATGAGACAAATATTATTAAGAAATTTGTTAACAAACATGGTTTAAATCATCAATTTTTAAGATTTGATTATAATAATTATCCTTATCTCTTAGAGGAACTTATACAAAATCAGGATGAACCAATTAATCATCCTTCTTTTATATATCAATACTTATTGAGAAAAGAGATTTCTAAACAAGGTTTCAAGGTGTTGCTTACAGGTGAGGGGGGAGATGAAGTTTTTGGTGGGTATACCAGAATGTACTTGCCTTATATAATTGAAAATTTTTTAAAAAGAGGAATTAAAATCGATAAAATTACGAGAAAAAATATAGACGAAATTTCAAATGGAAATGTGAAAAAAATTTTAAGTAATACCTTAAAATTATTTGAGAATTACAAAAATTTAGAAAATGATATTGAAGATAAAAATACCTTTCAAATTTTAAATATAGAAAGTTCTAGAATTAATGCAAAGCTTAAATTTTATAATAAATCAAATCCTTACCATAAAGACTATTTTAAAAACTTTTTAAACAATCATTTAAATTCAAAAGACTTACCAAATATTTTAAGACAAGAAGACAGAATTTCTATGAGTCAAAGTATAGAAAATAGATCTCCAATGGTTGACTATAAATTAATTGAATATGTCTTTTCTTTGAAATCAAGTTATTTTATGAAAGATGGAATTACCAAGTATCTTTTAAAAGATATAATGACGGGAAAGCTTCCAGATAATTTTATAAAAAATAAAAAAATTGGAAGGCCAGGTACTTACTCAAACATAATCTACTCTAATTATTTTGAAAAGTTTTTAGATTTATTAAATAAAAATAATTTTTCGTCTTATCTTTATAATAATAATGATATTATAAGGATTTTACTTAAAAAAAATACGATGCATAAATATGACCCAATTTTGTTTAGAATTCTTAATGTGCTAATCTGGAAAGAGAGTTTAATTAGTAAGATTAATTTTTAGGATGCGAGGCGCCAACTTTAATGAAATTATTTTTAGGTTTTTTTGCTAAATAGTCATGATATTTCAATTTATAAATCACATCTAAAATAGTTTCTTTTTTTCCGTTTTTTATCAAATTTTTGAAACCTTTCTTTATTTTATCACCTCTATATCTTCCTAAACAAAACTGAGTATTTGGTCTACTTGGGCCTGTAATTGGATATTTTGTTGTAAGGAAAGGCTCCCAACCATATTTTCTCATAATTAATTCCATTGTATTACCAAAAAAATACCTATGATGGCTGTGGTTAAAAAAATTTTTTGAGTTTCCTAAAGGATCACCTCTTGCCTCTAAAACCAATATTCCATTTTTTTTTATAGCTCTTTCAATTTTTTTCATCACTATATTTACATCTGAAACATGCTCTAAAGAGCCCATTATAATAATTAAATCTAAAGAGTTTTTTTTAAGCTTCATATCCTCAGATTGCAACCAATCAACTGGTAACTTCAGTTTTTCTCTACCGTAATCTACAAAACTTTTCACTGGGTCATTTCCTTGACATTTCCATCCTTTTTTTAAAAAGGGCTTCATCATCATTCCCACTGAAGAACCTACATCTAACATTGAACCTTTTTTTGGCAAATATGGCGCTAAAAAATTATATAATAATTTTCCTCTCTTCTCTTGATCAGATAAATAATTTTTGGGTGGTTTAAATGTATCCAAAGTTATGGCTCTATAACTATCTTTATAATAGCCCATATAAAATTCTTTATTGAACCTTGGATTTTGAAAAAGAAAACCACAGGATGTGCAAGCATGAATTGGTAAATATCCAAATTTGTTATTATTCCATGAAATTTTTTTTTGAATAATGATTGTTTTTTTTTCATTACAAATTTCACAATTAAATAATTTCATTTTAAAATTTTTTTTTACTTTTAAATAATTAAGATATTTTTTAACCTGAAGTTTGTTCATAAATTTTTTATTTGATGCAAAGATAACCTTTAAAACTTAGCATTTGAAATATAGGAAATATATCCTTAAAGCCAGACCTTTTTAGCATATCTAAATTACATTTGTCTGAAAACGGCTCTAAAACACCCTTCAAGCTTCTTGATTTCTCAAGAATTTCCTCAAATGAAAAATTATTTTCTAATTTAAATTCATTATACATTAAAGTTAAAATATCCTGAAAACGTGCATCTGGTCCTCTTATTTTTTCACACATTATAAAGGCTCCGCCCCAATTCAGACTTTTAAAAATTTTATCTACAATTTTTTGTCTTATCTTTGGAGGTAGAAATTGAATGGTATAATAAGAAACAAACATATCATTTTTTTTTAAAGCAAATTTTTCTATATCAGCATTTTTAAAAATAACTTTACATTTTAACTTTGTTTTTTGTTTTTTTTTATTATGATTAGCCTGATCTATCATTTCTTTTACAGAGTCTATTCCAATAAAATTGATCTTTTTATTATTATGTCTTAAAGAAATTCGATTGATCAAATTCCCTGTTGAGCAACCCAAATCATAAAAAGTTGAATTTTCTTTTAAAAAAAAATCGCTCAGATTAGTGATTATTTTGTGGCCCTCATTATAAAATGGAACTGATTTGCTAATATGTTTCTCAAAACTTTTAGGCACTTTATTTCCAAAAGTCCAAGAGGAATTTTTAAGTTTTATTTTACTTCTCATTTTTTTGGATACGTATCATTTTAATACTCTCATAGCTATATTTTTATTTTTCAAATAAGTTCTCAATCTAATTGGGTTGTTATCTCCAAAATGAAAAATGCTTGCACAACTTGCAGCCTCGACGCCTGTTTCTAAAAAAAGTTTTTCAACATGTTCAAAGTTACCTGCGCCTCCACACGCAATAATAGGCTTATTTGCACTTTTTTTTACTTTTTTTATAACTTCTAGATCATAACCTTTCATTAAACCATCTTTATCAATTGAATTTAAAAATATTTGTCCAAAATTATATTTTTTTAAAATTTTTATATATTCTAATAATTCGAATTTTGTTTTTTCGGAAAACAAATTTTTCCAAACAAAGTGTTTTTTTTCTATCTCATCATAACTGTAATCTATTCCCACTATCATGCATTGTGAACCAAACTCCTCAGAAACTTTATTTATTAATTCTAAATCATCTAAAATTTGTGAGGTTATAATTATTTTATCTGCACCAATATTAAGCATTTCTCTAACATTCTCTATATTTTTAATATTACCGCCAATAGTAAGTGGCATCAGACATTTTTTAGCTGCTCTCAATACAATTTTTTTAAAATATTCAAAATAATTTTTATTATCAGAAATATTTAAAAATATTAACTCATCTGCTTCTTGAGAGCTATAAACATCCACTGTGCTCTCTGGAGATCCAGTTTCTCTAAAATTTCTGAATTTTTTACCTTTCACCATTTTACCGTCTTTCATTAATAAAACTGGTATAACCCTTTTTTTGAGCATTTATTTTTTTAGTTTTGAAAAATTACCCAATAAATTTAATCCATGTGGTGGGCTTTTTTCAGGATGAAATTGGATTCCGTAAATGTTTTCATTTTTAACCATCGAAGCAAAATTTTTCTTTGAACTATATTGAGTTTCTGCAATTATCACATCTCTGTTGTTTGGAATACATTCATAAGAATGATCAAAATAATAATCGACATTTTTCTTAACGTTCGAAAAAATTAAATCTTGATAGTTAGTATTTACTAAATTATTCCAGCCAACATGAGGTAATATTTCATCTTTTTGAGTTTTAATTTTATTAACTTTGCCCTCTATAAATCCTAAACCTTTTGATAAACCGTCCTCTTCGCCTTCATCAAACAATATTTGCATTCCTAAACAAATACCAACTAAAAAATTACCATTTTCAACATAAGTTTTAATTTCGTCCACCCATCCCATTTTATTTAAAACTTCCATCGATTTTTTAAATGAACCAACTCCAGGTAGTATAATATGAGAGTAATTGTGTATATCGGATGGCCTTTCTACAATTTTGTTTTCAATATTAATTCTATCTAAGGCGTTTGCTATAGAACCAATGTTGCCAAAACCATAATTAATTACTGAAATCATTTTTCTTTTTTTTCTCTATACCATTTCTCATAATCCCACACTTTTTCTGAAATATAATTTTGATTAAAATTAGGTTTGTGAGGTGGTATCACCATATTTTCAACTATCTCATTGAATTCTTTTTCATCTAACCCCACATATTCTAAAAAAATTTCTAAAGATTTTGGCTTTAAACCATCGTACTTTTCATTTAAAATTTTTGCTTCTCCAGGACTCATTTTTTTATTTCTTACTAGTTGACTATTTATTTGTGTCATCCTGCTATAGCCTCTTTTAAGCCATTTCACATAATCTCTGGAAGCTTGCATAAAACATTCCATTTTATCACCGTTTGGATTAAATTTTGCAGGGATATGTTCTAGTTCATCAGTCTCCCAATTTAGCTCTTTTTTAATTAAATCTGTTTGCACGGTTGCATCCCATTTTATAAAACTTCCTAAAGCTATCGGAACTAATTTATTATCCTTGTACTCATCAATAGATGGAAAAGTATATGGTAATAAATCTCTTCTATCTATGGGATCATCCTTTTTATTTAACATGTTAAACATATCATCAGCTGTAATCCCTAAGTTAAACTTTATATTGAATTTTTTTTCATCAAAATAATCAATTTCATCATCCTCAAAATTTGTGTAACTATCCATTTCTGAAGTAGACTCTCCGTAGAAAATTAAAGGAACTTTATGAATAATCGCCATTCTTAACGGATAAGAAAAAATTCCAGTATGACAATGCCAACAAAAATCAGTTTTTCTTATAAAAGACTCCAGCATTAATTTTTTTACTATTTTCCAATTAGGAGTAAAATCAATAAAATCTGCACCTAGTTTTTTAAGAACTTTATTAGTGTTATTAATTGTTGTTTCTCTGAGAAAGCCATGATTAAATCTAATTACCAAAGGTTTTAACTTAAACTCTTTCATTAAGTAATACAGCTGAAACACGCTATCTTTGCCCCCTGAAAAAGGAACTATGCAATCATATGCAGATTTATTTCTGTGCTGATCAATAATTTTAGTAAGTTTTTCTTTTCTTTTTTTCCAATCAATTTTCTCATTTTTAAAATTGGCGCCAGTACATATGTTACACACATTTTTTTCATTATACTCAATAGTTTCATAAGTTTCAGGTAAATCACATTTGGCACAAGTCTTTAGTTTCATACTTTTAATATTTTCAATTAACTGGTTAATCGTTTGAAACCCATTTGTTTTACAGGACCCTCAAGTTTACTTTTTATCATTTTACTATTTTCATATTTTGAAATTTTTTTAAATACTTTATTGCAAGCTTTATCATACTTATTAAGTACTTCATTTGTATGGCATAAATTTGCATAGCATCTATCAGATGCTAAAATTCCCTCTTTTAACATTTCTTGATTAAAAAAAGTGATTACCTCAGGCCAATTTTTACATTTAATTTTAAAAGATGCTAATGGTTCAATGCCAAATATTTCTAACTTTAAGTTATTTTTTTTAGCATTTTTTTTCCAAATATCTTTTATCTTTTTTCCGATAACATTGAGTTTTTTTCCTAATTGAAGTTTTTTATGTTTCTTAATAAAAGTCAATGCACAAGCTGGTCCAAGTCTTTCTGACCAAAAAGAACTACTAATAAAACTATTTAATGCCAAAGACATAATTTTTTTTTTACCAATGATTGCTCCCATTGGAATACCGTTGGCAATTGTTTTTCCATAAACTACTATATCAGGATTAACATTAAATTTTTGGTGTGAACCCCCTGTATTTATTCTCCATCCAGAAGTTATTTCATCGAATATTAATACACATTTATTCCTATTAGCAATTTTTCTAATCTCCAATAAATATTCTTTTGATGGAAAAGTTTCTCTACAAGGTTCTAGAACTATTGCAGCACAATATTTTGCTTTTTTTTTCACTACATTATCTAGATCTTTCCAGTCATTAAACTTGAAAGGTATAATAGATCCTCTCAATCCTTTTGGTACACCCAATGGTTCTAAGCCTGGTAATAAATGATCATTTAACTTTTTTTTTGATTGTAAGTTAGCTGATAAATACCAATCATGCCAACCATGATAACCACAAAATAAAACTTTATCTTTTTTAGTAAAAGCCCTACTCAGTCTTACAGCGATTGACATGGACTCTCCTCCAGTTCTCGCATATTTTACACCTCCTGCCCAAGGATGAATTTTTAATAACTCTTCAGCAAGTTCAACATCCTCTGGCGGATTGAGAGTCGTCATATTTCCTGATCTGATTGTTTTTATCGCAGTTTGGTTTATATCATCATCTGAATAACCTAAAACGCTGGTCCCAATTCCAACCATTGTAAAATCTAAATACTTTTTTTTATCTATCCCCCAAATAGTAACTCCTTTTGCTTTTTTGTAATAAGTTGGCCAATTTCCACCCGGAAGATACATCTCTGGTCTTTTGCCTAAAAGCCCACTTAAACCTGGTATAATCTTATGAGCGTACTGCTGTAATTTTTTTTTATCTTTGCTTATAGTTTTGTACATAAATATTTTTGTTAATTAAAAGTTTTACGATTTCTAAATCAAGATTATCATCTATATCTATTGAATTTTTTGTAACAAAGGGAAATGAAGATCTTCCAAGATAGTTCTTTTTGAAAATTATATTTTTTGTATTTATAATATCCAAATATCCATTAGCTGTGTAAGATTTTGCAAAGTTCTGTCTTGGATTGTTTGCTTGATCTAAAGTCATTGACTTTAAAATCGGTTTTAATTTTTTTTTTTTAATAAAAAATTTTTTATGGACAGGTTCATTCATTTCATGAACTGAAATTAAAGAGTCGTAATTTTTTAGGGATTTAAACTGCTTAATTGCTTTATTAATAATTTTATTTTCACGTATAGGTGTTGTGGGTCTGATATAAATGAGATATTTTGGAATTTGCTTTTCTAGCATATTTATTTTAGTCAGAAATTCTTTTATTACATCAAAGTCATTAGATTTATCATTTGAATTTTTTTTGCTTCTTAAAAAAGGAACCTCCGCACCATATTTTTTTCCTTCTCTTCCTATTTTTATAGAATCTGTTGACAAAAAAATTCTTTTAATTTCTTTAGATTTGCCACAATTAATTATTGCTCTTGCAACTAAAGAAAGGTTGTTAATTTTTTTTAAATTTTTATTTTTTATTCTTTTTGACCCTGATCTGGCTGGTATTAATGCCCAAACCTCATTCAAAAATTTATAGTTTGTCATTTTTTTGTAAATTAATTTTTATTTTTTTTTAAATACTCAAATAATTTAACTTGGTCACATCTTTCAGCACACTTGTGACCTTTAGGAAATTTTCCTGATATATGCATCTTTCTCAAATCTTGATATTCTTTACTATTCCATATTTCTTTAAGTGTATTTTTATTCACATTTCCTAAAACAATTTCATTATTTGAAATTTGAGTACAAGGAACAACATTGCCCTCAGCCATAATTGTTGAGGATGTCCAGGGATATTCACAGTATTGCTTCGCATAATGTGATTTATTTTTTAGCTCACTTGTATTTTCAAAATGCCATCTGTTATCTTGACTTTTAATATAAGCAAAAACATCTTTGTCTTTCCAAAATTCAATGAATTTCTTATGTTTGTCTAGATCATTATCTTTATTATTTAGTGCAATCATACAAGGCACCAATAATGTTTTAAATCCTCTCTTTTTTTTAATATCAATAATCTGAAATATCTTCTTAATCGAATCATTGTAATCAGCCCTTTTTCCACGAATTTTTTTAATTTCATCATCGTTCATCGCATCAAGTGAAAATTTTAGAACAGACAAACCTGCTTCCATTGCAGCCTCTGCTTTTTCAACTGTCATTGTTGCAGGTGTACACGAAAAATAAGTTGGTATATTCCTTTCCTTGCAAGCCTTTAATCGTTTTATTAAATACTTATCTAAAAATGGTTCTCCATATCCATGTAAAATTAAGCATCTCGATACAACATTGAAGTAGAACCCATTTTCGGAAACTTCATTTCGGTCAAAATCAGCCTCATCTTTTAACCACTTCCAAAAGTCGTCTAATTCGTCAATTTGATGAGTTTTTATACTATCAAGCATATTTTCAAACAATTCATCATTGATCCAAATATTTTTACGTTCCATGTAAATTGTTCTTGGACACATCACGCACTTCATATTGCAGTAATTTGTTGTCTCAATATTAAATATTGTTGGCTCTTTATTTCGGAGATACTCTAGTTCTGACTCAATATTTTTTAAGTCACTAAAAGTTAGACTTTTGGAAGTAATCTTTCTTTTAAGTTCAAAAGACTTTTTAAAAAAATTTATATCAAACATTTTATTTAATTAATTATTAACCCAATATCGCATTTTTTTTTCATTTCTTTTTTCATCAAATAGAAATTTTTTGTTACCATCACCAAGAGTGTTAGGAATTTTTCTTATCAATGTGGTCAATCTTTCCATTCCAACATCCTCAAGAGATGCTGCTTGATCAGTCCCCCAATTAGCTCTATCTAATGTAATATGTCTTTCAATATAATCTGCTCCTAAAAAAAATGCGGTAACGGAAGGGCTTACTGAACTCTCATGCCCACTATAACCAACCTCACATTTAAATTTTTTTTTAAGTGTTCTTATAAAATTTAAGTTTAATAAATTTTCATCACATGGATAAACTGATACACTATGCATTAGTACATATTCACAATTATATGCATTAAAAATGTCAACTGCATTCTCTACATCCCGCATTGAACACATTCCTGTAGAAATGAAGGTTTTTTTTTCTCTTGAGCGACAGCCTTCAAGAATTCTAAGTTTGTAATCATTGCAGATGCAATTTTGTTATATTTAAATTTTAATTTTTTTAATTGATTTAAGCTATTAATATCCCAGCATGAGGCAAATATATCTATATCCAATTTTTTAGCATAGTCTCTTAATAAAGCGTATTGGGAAATATTTAATTCTATTTTCTTTTTGTAATCTAAGTAACTAATAAGGCCCCAGGGTGTTTCTCTCATAACTTTTTTTTGATGATCAGGAATACATATCTCCAAATCTCTCTTTTGAAATTTTACAGCATCAAAATCATATTTTTTTGCAAGTTTAATTAATTTTTTAGCGTTTGATAACGATCCGTTATGATTAATACCTATTTCTGCTATCAAATAAGTTCTTTTTCTTTTGAAATTATTTAATTCACTAGTGTTTTTAAAGTCAACATCTATTAAATTAGTAAAATTTTGAGCCTTGCTTGTTAAATAGTAAGTTGTTTTTGAATTAGAATTTTTTTTGTTAACTTTAATCTTAATTAATCCATTTTTTTCCAATCTTTTAATTGAATAATTCAACTTTCCTAAACTAAAACCAAGTTCTCTGGCTAGCTTACGTTGAGAAACGTTGGGTAAGCTATAAATCTTATTTAATATTTGTAAATCAAAGTCTTTTTTCATGTTCAATTTTGAACAATATAATGTTCAATTTTGAACTGTAAAGCTATAAATATAGAAATTCCCCTTATTTATTTACACTTTCAACAATAAATTTTGCAATTTTATCATATCCCTCAGGGGTATAGTGGCCATTTTTTCTGTTTGGGAAAAATGAATAGGGGTCGTTATTAATAAAGAATTGTTTTAAGTCTATTACCTCAATACTTTCTTTCTTTATTGTTGATAAAACTTTGTCATAAAATTTATCATAATTGCTATCACTGAAGGAAGCATACGAGGGTAAATATACAAAGAATATATTTGAATTCATTTTTTTTGAACTTGAGGCAAATTTTTTTACAATTGACTCAAATTCTATAGGGAACGTTGCTTTGTTATAAAATATGATTTTTTCATATTGTAAAATTTTTCTTAACGTTTGGAGTTTCAAAAAACTTATAATCTTAATTTTTTTTTGTTTCTTTTGATAATCAAACTCAGCTTTTATAATTTCTTTGCCGTACTTATCTATTTTATTTTGATGTTCAATTAAATTCTGTGTAAAATTACTTTTATCTAAATATTTTATTAATATAGAATTTTGTAATTCTTTTTCTAAATTGATTAAATCATTTCCCTCATAATAAAGCCAAATGATATTTTTTATTTTTTTACCTTTTGAATACTCTTTTAAAGACGCATACTCAGCTAAAGGTCCGTTACCCTCAAAGCTTACATTTATTGATGGTAACTTGCTATAATATCTAAGCTTACTTGTGATATCCAAAGGCCTATTAACACAGGCGCCATGACCAAAAGAATCTCCTACCACGAAAAATTCGTATTCATCAAACTCCCATTGCTCATCAGGATTGTTGAAACCATATCTATCACTTTCATAAGAGGCCATATAACCATTCTCATCACAAAATATAGTTTTCATATTTGATAGACCTGACAAAGGAAAAAAGTTTAATTTATTTAATTCTAAATAACTTTCAGGTGGAACAGTTACAGTCAAATTCTGATTTATTTTTTTCATCTCTTTATAAATCTCATAACGATTCTTGGAGTTATCCTGGACAAATACAGTATAAAACTCAAATAAGTAAAATGCAAAAATAGTACTTATCAAAATTATAGAAAAAAATTTTTTCAAAAATTTATTTATAAATAAAAAAAAAATACCTATTAAAAAAAAAATAAGTGATAAAAAATAATACTGTTTATAAAAATCTAAATTCTTACCAGCCCAAATTATTTCAGATTTGTAATAAGTATGAAAAAAAATTATTATTGAAAGTGATAATATAATTATCGATAATTTTTGGTTTTTAAAAAATTTCAACATATTTAAATAAAATAAAAAATGTATTATGCATAAAAAACTTTATTTTTTTCTTTCTGCAAAAATTAATCTCCATGGTAAATAAACTGGGCCAGAGAAGACCGAGTTTTTATTGAATTCTGTTTTAATTGTATAGCTGCATCTTCTATTTAAATTTTTATTCATTATCTTTTTTTTAGGAAAGTATTCTTTGATAAATGTTTTGTAATTATGTTTTTTAAATAAATTAATAATTTTTTTTTCTGAAAAAATATTAAAATCTCCATCAGGATCACTATCCTTAATTTTGTCATGATAATCTCTGATATGTATTAAAACATCCATATCACCATTAAAAGCAAGTGTTTTAAGAGAAATCCACCTAGGTCTAAGATAACAAAGATTATTAATTGGATCTTCTAATTCCTTGAAACAATTCATTGTGTGTATTGAAATAATTCCATCGAATTTATTACGTAGTTTATTATTTTTTTTTAAAATATTTAAATGATGAAACGACAAATTTGGAATATTCTTAAATATCTTTTTTCCTAATGAAACATTTCTCTTTCTATAATCGCCACAATAAAATTTTATTGTTTTTTCCTTATTAGCAAAATAGGAAGTATTGTTGCCGATACCAGCGCCTGCGTCTAATACAGAAGTATTAGGTTTGAAGCCTTTTAATTTTTTTGTGAAATTATAAAAATCAATAGTGCTTTGGTAGGGTTTATTAATCTGATTGAGTTCTGCTTTGAACTTTTTTTGTAAAGATTTTTTCATATTATCATTTTTGATATAAAAATTTTTTTCAGTGCATAAATTAAGCCAATTGAGCTATTAGTACTGGTCAGCTACACACATTACTGTGCTTCCACATCCAGCCTATCAACGTG
>MDTA01140133.1_pt1 | contig 20849 bp, 42 predicted proteins | sample 811151 | NCBI WGS metagenome assembly MDTA01 (sample SAMN05326648, study PRJNA326480) | marine metagenome | isolation source: seawater | place: Indian Ocean: South | collected 2010 | reverse complement strand
GTAACTCTCTTACCTCTTCAATATTCTTATCAATAGTTGCAGTAAGTTTATTAAAGGTGTATGAGTGATTACTCATCGCAGAACTAGCACCAGATAAATGATTGTTATCATCTGTGCAATTTATATCATAGTGTACTTGTTTCGCTTCACGAAGATACCTATCAACATCACCAGCATCTACCAAATCGTCATATACTTTATAAATCAAAATCGAACTCCAACTGTCTCATATCTTTTTTATCTCTTACCCAACTCTCGACTGGTTGATTAGTATCAGTAAATCTTTTAATACCTTCATCATCAATATAAGTTGTTCTTACATTGTAATTAGGACTCTCACCAAACGTCATAGTAGTTTTGTAAATATACTTATCGTTCATATTCATATTTAGTCTCCGAAAAAATGAGTTGGCGTTCCCGGCAGGACTCGAACCTGCGACCTACTGTTTAGAAGACAGTTGTTCTAATCCAACTGAACTACGGGAACTTTACCTACTCAGATTTAATCTGTAACTGACGTTTCAGATTTTCATTTTCGTTTCGTAACTGTTCGTTCTTTTTATATTGCTCTTGTAACTGACGTTGCAAATCATAGACATTACTTTTCATAATGTCTACGTCTGTCATACCATCTTTTACATGTGGGTTTTCTGCACTCATAAAAATACTTATAACCCAAGAATTTTATGAGTTGGAACAGTGAAACCCTTTGACGGATTCTCAACTAACCAGTCTTTAAGTTGACCGAAATAAAAAGCACTATCTTCTTCACCGTTTTCTGTTAGAAGTTTTTCTGCTTCTTTAGCAAAGGTGATTACTTGACGTAGCATTGCGCCATTGTCATTGAACATTGCTTTACGTTCATATTTACCTGGTCTTTGATTACTCACTTAGTACCTCCATTATTACATTATTCTCAGCAACTTCTTTTTCTTGTGCGGCATTGACTGCATCATCAAGTTCTTTATACGCATTTGTTGCTGATATTTTATTTAACAGAAGACGGTCTTTGCGTAGACGATTAAGTAAAATCTTCTGTGCTTCTACATCAGAATATTCAAGCAAGACAAAACTACGATACTGTGTACCGCTAGATACAATCTTTTGCTCTGCTACTTTGTAACCAGCAACATCGACATCGGCAACTAAGTTCTTAGTAACCTTTTCGACTTCTGATAGAATAGATGTATCAGTTTCATCTGAACCAATCTTTGATATAAAAGTCTTTGCTTGACTACTCACACGACCATTGATACGGTCAGCAAGAGTTGACTTTGCATTCATCACTGCAATATCAACAGACAGTTGTAAGTCTGGTGTGATAGCAGTACCGACTGCATAAATTGCTTTGTCATCTTCAGGCATCTCTGTAAACCATTCAGGTAGTACATCGACATTATCTTGAACGACATTTGCTTTGTATTCATACGATGCAATGTCAGTAACAGATGGTGGTGCTTTACTTGCAGTCTCTACATTTGTATTACTACATGCACCTAGTGCTAACATTGCGGCAGGCATAATATATAACTGTTTCACTTGTTCACTCCTTCTAGAACGTCTACAGTCTGGTCACGAAGACCACTATCAACAAACCAATCTATTGGATTAAAGTTTGTTGCCAATTCAGGAAAGTTGTAAAAAATCAACCAACCCACAAAAAAACCTATTACATACTTCATCGTAACCTCAATAATTATTTTGACCTAATACTAACTCTACCATACTACTAATCACTTTGTCAACGGGATTAGTTTGTATAGTCCCACTATTACCAGTCTTTGGAACAAACTGTATGACTGGTACTTCTTGAACAATCACTCGTTCAGTAACTTCAGGTTCTTTAGGTTCTTCAATTTGTTTCACCACACATTGTCTTGTAGTTTTTGCAGACAAAACTTCAGGTGATACTTTTTGAATGATTTCTTTTTTTGCTTTGATTGATGCTTGTTCACATGCATAATTTTCTGTAGCATCAGGACCGAAGACATAACTACCAGATGTATAATGCTCTTGACCATTGATAGTCACATTCATTTTCATAATACACTTGCGAGTGTCATCTATGTAGGGAAAAACTTTTCGGTCTATATTAGAAACTTTTTCGATTGTATGTTGCCAACTAGTAGAAACTTGTTGGTCAAAGTCACATGGTATATCCATACTCAACCACCTCTTAACCAGTCGGCAACAAAATCATTAGGACATTTATCTCTGTACTTACAACTCTGATATAAGTCTACGACTAGTTCAGTTGAAGTACAACCAGATAGCATTACTACAATTAAGGGCAGTAGATACCATTTGCTTTTGGATCGCTGTAACATTTACCAGTACCCATGTTACCAAGTTTATAATTTAGTTTCGGTCTCTTACCGTTAGGGTAAGCACTGCCATGATAACCTCTAGGGTCAATCACAGTACCGATAACTGCGCCAACAACATTGTTCAAATCAATGCCACCTTTCAAAAAGTAATTCAACTCTTCAGGTAACTGCAGAGCAACATTGCTATCATTGAACACACTCTTCTGTGGAAGTTTCCACTCACCAGCAGTAGCATTAGTAGTCATCAATGCAAGAGCGGCAATCAACATTATCTTTTTCATAACATCTCCTTTTTCATTATAGGTATATCTTACCAGATAAAGGGTTCTTTGTCAAGAGAAATCCACACAAAAAGTGCATTTTTTTACTCGCAATTATCGTTGAATTCCTTGATTAATTTCGCTTCTTCAATTTCTTTCTTGGTTTTTTCAACCTCTGCTAGAAGCATTGCTAGATATTTTTTCAGCATTTCAAGTTTTTCAGTCATCACATTATTCCAGTCCACCTTAGTCTACCTTTCCAAGTCTCTCTATCGAACAGTGTTGCTCTAGAGAAATTAGTCGCAGGTGCTTTCCATGACGCCGCCATAAGAATGTCACCAACACCAAACTTCTTGGTTGCTTTCTTTACGATGAAAGAGTGAACACTTTTCTGACCATATGATTTATCGTGAACAATTTTGATATAGTTGCGACCTTCTTCAGCAAAATACTTAGTATCTTTCATTTGCTTAGAACTAATCTTTGCTTTGCCGCACCAATCAACATAATCATCCATAATAGCATCAATGTAATCAGTGACGAGTTCTGTAGTAACTTGTTTCATAATATAACCTCTCTTTTCATTATAGACATATCTTACCACAAAGTAATATCTTTGTCAAGCATTATTTCGGTATTTAAGAAAGTTTTTTTGCACTTGGTCTATGAACTCTTTCTTAGAAAATACTGCATTTGTAGGACCCGATAAATCCATGACATATCGAAAGTTCTTATAAACTGTGTGATATATCTTGCCAGCATGAGTTGAGGGTGCATAGACAAACCCTTTAAAATTATAAGTCGGAAAATTATCAATAAACATTTCATTCTTTTTTAAGTAACGCACTGTATGTCTCCTTGGCGTCTAGAGTAGAATTGGACATAGGGACTGGATTCGAACCAGCATAAATGAGATTTGCAATCTCACGCATAACCTTTCTGCCACCCTATGATTTATATATCATACTACAAACAAGAGTTGAAAGTCAATAGTTTTTTTCGGTAAAGATGAATATAATCTTTTGCCACTACTTTCACCATGGTAACTATCAAAAGGGTGTCTCTACATTATACATAGGGGTGTACCCTTTTCAGATAACAAAGATAACCAGTTACCTTTCCAATATAACGTAGTCACCAAAGTGATTGTCAAACACACTGACTAAGTTCTCATAATCGCCCGAAGTCATCTCATCACAGATGTTTTTTATTTTCGTAGCAGAGAACCCACGATACTCACCGATAGACTTCACTTGACCTAACAAGAAGAAGGCATTACCTTGAGGACCCGTCAGGTCAAAAATCACACGATTATAATTTTTTTCTCGGATCATATTCTATTCTCCTAACATTGACATTGGAACTCGGGTAACAGTACGACCGAACGGAGTTGCGCCAGTAGCAACAACATCGACAGTTGTACGATTAACTTTCTGAACAGTACCTTCTTTGGTAAACCCACGATAAGTCCAGTTCACTTTATCACCAACTTTAAGAGCAAAGGTCTCTTTTTTCATGTTGGAGATATAATTCATTTGCATCTTCCATGCTTTCGCAATAGCAGACATATCATCAGCATTGTCAATCGCTGACATTGCTTCAATCACATTTTTTACTTTTACATTCATGCTTTCACCCATGTTTCATAATTAACACCAGACCAAGTATAACCTTGATCCATTTTATAAACTTCATATGCTTGAAGAACTTTGATGCTCTCATCAACATATCCCATTTCGTTTTTATAAGAGTAACGATTGTCTAACCATTCAATCAGTTCATCAAATGTCTGACCATAGAACTTGGCACGTTTATTTAAGACAGTCATTGCAGTTTTAATACGCATAGCAAATCTCCTTATGCGGCAGTTTGAATATATGCTTTGTCCCACTTACCGATATGAATATCAGTATAGTAAGCACGGTCAAAGTAATCAGTCATTGGATCATCGTTGCAATACCAACCTTCACCTTTCATAGCAACAAGCATCTCTTCTAAGAAAGCAGTCTGCTTGGTACCAGTACCGTAGAACTTTTCAATATGATAGACGTTGACTTGCTCGTAAGCATCAAATGCTAAAGGACCTTCTTTAACACGCACGACTAAAGAAGAGTGATTGTCAACACCAATCGTAACTTTCATGCCGTACTTCTTAGCAACTGCTTTAATCGCAGGAGCAAGTTCTTTTTTCTTTTCTTGGGAAATAAATGCCATAGTCATAACCTCTCTTTCAATTTATCTTACTCTTATAATATACATGATGTTTACCACTATGTCAAGGGAAATCCACAAAAAAGTGCATAAAAAAACCCTTGCAAAACAAGGGTTTCTAATTTTTTTTAATTTTTTTTAAGTTATTTTTGATAAAAATCTTGCTATGTGATGAGCAAATGGCAGTAGAGATGCCGCCATGAATAGATTGACACCAGTGTGTGCTATCGCTATTCGCAATGTATCACCTTTCGGCATACCATCTGAGACTAGCAAACCTGCTAACCATATCGTTCCAGTCGTTCCGATGTTTGCTCCAAGCACACATGCGATTGCCGCAGGTAGAGGGATAGCACCAGACGCAACAAGTGCGATGATTGCAGTAGTAGATAGTGATGATGATTGCCAGAGCAAAGTCATCACAATGCCACCGATAAACATGTAGATAATGTTACCTGTGAACCAATGTAGATGTTCCATATTTCCCATTGACTTCATGCCACCGGAAAATGTTTTAAGACCTATATAAAAAATGACCAGTCCGACAAGAGCGGTCACTACCGGGTTACCTAAATCCATTTTACTTACCTTCTTCCAAAGTTGTTTGTATTTGTCTGTCATCGAAAACTCCTGTGATGATAGAAGTATCTATATTAGAAAAAATTGAAACTTAATGTACAACGTATTTCGTCAGGTACGAAACCTACATAGTGTTCTAACCAAGACGGAAACAAAATCAACTTACCTGTCTCTGCAGTAACATTATAATTCTCAACTGCAAATTGTGTTGAACCAGCACCGTCTGTAGGTTCTGACATTTTGTATGGGTGCAAAGGACTTCTAAATGTGATAGGTGATGTTCCCTCTTCTGCATGTAAATATAATGCACCTGAGATAACTGAACGTCTATGATTATGTGCGGTTATTGTGCTACCTGTGCGTTGTATATTGAACCAACTTCTACCAAGAGATAACTTAGTATGAATACCTATTCCGTTTTGAAAGTGTTTGACTTGAGATGTTATTAAAGTTCTGACTAATTCAAATCTATGGTCGTCTAATATATTTTTAGAATAGTTGTAAGATGATACACCTTCACCTTTTACAAGACCATGGTCTTTTGCTTTGTCTTCTGCTTCAAGCATCAAACAATATCTAAACAATTCATCATAAGGTAATTTTTCTTTTAAGTCATATATACCTATCGGTGTAGGGAATAATGCTTGTATCTCTGGAAAGTTCACAACATTCATTACAACTCCTTTGCTAATGGAAAGATTTCAGATATTGCTTCTGCACATGCAATCGCTATACCCATATGTTCTCTCTGTGTACCATTCTCTTTTCTTAGTTCAATGTAGTGCATCCATGAACGAAGAGTACCATTCATATATAGTCGAGATGTTGTACAACCCTCTGGTAGAACTGCCCTTGCTTGTTCTTTAGCAATACCTTGGTCAATCGCCCACTTATAAACTTCAAGTGACTTACGAATTACTTCTTGTTGTTTCAAGTCCCACATATCTTGAACATTCTGAGGTGCGGCGTCTATAGAGTTCTGTCTATTTTTAGGGTCTTGTAATCTAGCACCTCTACGAACAAACTCTAAGTCATGTGTTGGGTCAGCATATCTCTGACTATATTCTTGAAAACTAAAACTACGATGTCTTAGTATCTGTCTTGCTATATCTCTTGTTGTCTCAATCTCTAGACATACTGATACCATTTCGAATGGTGACCAATGTTTGTGCTTTGCTAGATACTTCAGCAGTTTTGCCGATGTCTCTGCATTCATCTGATTGTCAGGATTTGATACTCTGGCGCAATAAGCGATAAGTTCTTGTGCGTCATCGCCTACGAATAGTTCACGTTTATGTGGTTGTGAATAACTAATTAATCTTACGTTCAATTTCAGTCTCCATAATCTGATTGATGCGTTTTTGGCATCATAGTCTTTACAAAATAATTACACGAAAATTGCGGTTTCCGGTCTCTAATAGTATATATAGTAGTGAAAATCGAACAGATTTTCAAACCCACATAAACCAACAAAGTTATAACAATCTCGCTTGAGATAGCGAGGAATGCGCCACGGCGTGTGTAAAGGACATAGAATGAAAAAAATACTTAACTGGATCATTGATTTGCTTGATCCAAAACCATCTTATGCGGATACTGTACGATATGTAAGAACAGAGTTCGGAAAAGAAACAAATCATTTATCAGACGAAGACTGTCTAGAATATTACAAATACTATCTTAATACAAGGAGAACTTAAAGATGTCATTTAGTGTAGCACTAAACAATAGTTATGAATTTACATGTGAGTTATGTACCAAACTAAGGTCAATACTATTAGCAGGACTAGTAGCGGTTGTAGCATTTACTGAAGCGGCAGGAAGAGCAAGAGCGGCAAACTCACTTGCACAAATGGGTTACCATGAAGAAGCAAAAGCATTGATGCTCGGTAAAGAAATAGATTATAAAAGAAAGTAATTATCTTCTTTTTTTAGCGAGTTCGTTTTCAATCCATGCTTTGGCAATATGATTAGTAACTTTTTGTTTCACTAACTTACCTACATGTTTCCAAACTGAATTTAGATATGTATCGTCTGCTTGATTGTTGTCAACAATAATAAAATTTCTTGCACCGAATAAAGACTGAAATGCACCGATGTTCTTTTGAACTTCATTCCACATTCTAGTAACTTCATCTCTTGCAAGAGTTCGACTTCTTTGTTGATTACGTTCTTGTGCAACGTCTTCACTGGTATTTACAAATATCATATATGTGTCGTAACCTAGACCTCTAAGTGCGGCAACTTGTTTTTGTATCTTATCTACATCTTTACCTGTGCCGTCAATGACAAGTCCTAATCTACCTATCAGATAATTTGACTGTCTTGCTTTAGTGATTGCTTTAGCACGACCACGAAGTGCTTGACCTTTATCTGAATAGATGTCCGAGGGTGTGGTCTGCATACCAGCATCTTTGAGTAACTTCTCAAATACGTCATCTGAGTTTACTACTTTAAGACCTCTAGCACCAGTAGTTCTTTTCTGAACATATGATTTACCAGAACCAGGACCACCTGCTAAGAAAAATGCTTTGAAGATACCTGGATCATAGACACCTTCATTGAGTTCTTTCACTTGTTCAATAAACAAGTCGTTTTTGATATCTGAGAATTTTCTAGTCATTCTAACCTCGGCATATATATTATGTTATTATTTATAAGTCCAGTGAGTGTATAAATACTTATATTAAATATGAGGAAGTAAATATGTCAGATTACGATAAAACAAAAAGAAAGATATTACCGAACGGCAAGACACAATATACTGTCGGTGGTAGTAGACATGATGGTAGAAAACGTGATGATATTGTAAGTAGAGCAGGCGTAATTTCTCCCGGCGATATTATGGCAGTATTAGCAGATGAGATACCACCTGAAATCTCTAGAAAGAATATGAAGCAACTTGATAAAATGGGTTACTTTGACAGACAGAAATTAAAAGATGAAGGTCTTAAATTTATTTACGATGATGAGATTGAAGACACACCATATGTTTATTATGGTAATAAAAGATATCCTAAAACATCGAAACTTTTTCCTGGTGATGTAATAGAAGTTATTAAACCTAATGAACCTAAAAAACATAAAGAACTTGCTAAAGTAAAACATGTTAGAAACTTTAATGACTATACTATTTCAGCAATATATTTTTCTGGTGACTTTTTTGGTACGAAAGAAATATTAACAGTAGACCAGTATAAAATAGTTAGACGTAACGATGGTACACTACCAAATGACATGAAGAATGTTAGAACAGATATCATTAAAGAAGATGATGATAATATAGATAAAATATAGAGGATTATATTATGGAGATTAATTATGTATTTCCACATGCAATAGCAACTGTGGATATGAATGCTTTAGTAGATAATAAAAAAATTCACGACACTATAGAAGAACATGCAATAGGAGTGCCAGAAGAAACTGGTGCAAGAGTTTGGGACTGTAAAGTAAAAACATCTTTTGAAAATGATGAATTGAGTATGAAGTTTGCAGTAGAGCATGTAGACTTTCTAAAAGCAGTCAACGAACAAGTCAATCAATACATGGTTGAAGTAGGGTGGTATGAACCAGGCAAACCTAATAAAGTTACACAGTGTTGGTGGAATAAGTATGATGAACGTCAGCACTTTCAAGAAGCACATCATCACGGTGTACACGAAGTCTGTGCAGTTTACTATGTAACAAATGACACGATACCTACCTTATTCACAAACCCTAATTATTATGCCTGTCAAACTCATTATGATAATACACCAGGTAGAGAAATGACAGTAAACAAAAGACACTTTGAAGTATATGCACAAGCAGGTCATCTTGTTATATTTCCTGGTTACATGGTACATGCAGTACCATATATTAGAAAAGGTAAATATCAAGACAGTGATTTACAACAAAAGAATAGAATTACCATTGCCATGAATTTTCATAAGTATGAAGAAGATTTAATTACTAGAGTAGAAAATGATGATGGTAAAAGATATATTCATCCAAAATAACTTTTGCCAATAAAGTGCTTGACAAATATAACTAGTTAAGGTATAGTGAGAAGTATGAGAACATATAACAACAACTATAAACCACGAAGACAATGGAAAGAAAGACCAAAAGAAGGTGGTCTTGAAGTCATTGTTCGTGATAACAATCTTGAGAAGGCACTTAGAATTTTCAAGAGAAAAGTACAGAAGTCAGGACTTCTAAAAGAAATCAAGATGCGTTCATTCTATGAGAAACCTGCAGAGAAGAAACAACGTAAGAAAAAAGAAGCAGTCAAGCGATGGCGAAAACTGCAAAAGAAGTTAGAGGACAGATGGTAAAAATATTTGTATTTCTATCTTTTACTTTACTTCTAATGTTAAACGTGATAGTATTACAGATATGGTTCGAAATAGCAGACATGCAAGAATATCTTGATGCTATCTATAATGAAATTTCAATATGTGAGGACTTGAACGATGAATATATTTTACCTGGATAGAGACCCGAAACAGTGTGCAGAGTGGCATATAGATAAACACGTTTCTAAAATGCTTATAGAGTATGCTCAACTTATGAGTACCGCTCATAGGGTCTTAGACGGTGAGCAATATACTGATTTAAGTAAGACTGGTAGAAAAGTAAAGAGATGGAAGTTAAGTAACCCTAATGCAGACAATACGATATATCTGGCATGTCATGTCAATCACCCTAGTGCTATTTGGGTGCGTCAGTCTATTTCTCATTACAACTGGTTGTACAACCTTTGGCAAGAACTGCATGAAGAATTCAAGTTTAGATACGGGCACTCGCACAGTTCTTTTACGTTGCTATGTGAACTTCTAAAAGAAGCACCAACTAATATGAAAGATTTGGGTTTCACAGAACCACCTCAAGCAATGAAAGAGTTTCCTCAGTGTATGGTGAAGAACGATAGTATATCAGCATATAAGAATTTCTATCGTGAAGCAAAGAAAAGTTTCGCTACATGGAAAGGTAAAGTCAATGGCAGACCTATACCAGAGTGGTACAGTGAATATTCCTACAATCAACAGTAGACTAGTTTCTTTGAAACGTGCAAGAGATAATGCACAAGATGTCTGGTTTAAAAATTACTGGCAAAAAGTAATTGATTATCTGGAAGAACTCAAACGAAAGCAAATGCATTAACTAAATAATATTATTGGAGTATCGTTTATAATGCCTACATATACTTTTATTAATCAAGCAACAGGAGATATTGAAGACCACTTCATGGCGATATCAGAACTTGATGACTTTGTAAAAACAAACCCACAACTTGAAAGAGTGCTTACTGCACCTGCAATAGTTGGTAGTGTATCTATTAAAGATAAAGAACCACAAGGGTTTAAAGATGTTATGTCTAGGATTGCTGAAAACAATCCTGGTTCAAATCTTGGCAAGTATAAACGTAAAAGTATTAATGAAGTCAAAACAAAACAAATTCTAGAAAAGCATAGGAAGAGAAAAAAGTGAGGCAACTCATTAATGACTTTGCTCAATGGTTGAATAAAAAAAGTTATACACCACCTAGAGTAGAATATTATTCACATATTCCTGGTATGGAAAAGTGGGCACCTGTGCAACCTACTTCTAGATTTATTCCATCTTGGTATAAAAATTTACCTGTTCAAGCGACAGAAGATACAGAACAAATAAAAGCACATAAAGAAGGTCAATCAAATCATCGTGCTATACCTCATGGCATTCATCCTGATTTTAATACATGGGGTCATACAATTAAAACATGTCCTGGTATGCAAGATATTCTTACACTAGGTTACACAGTGCCGTTCTGGTCTAACAGTATTATCAGTACAACTTTAGATGGTAAGCAAATATTAACTCATTCAGCAACAACAGGTTCTGCAACTAACATAGGTGATGCAGAAGATAGTAATGGTGACCATACAACAATTCAAACACTAGAACCTGATAGTGTAGAAGTTAAAGCATTTCTTATGGGTCTAGGTTACACAGAAGAAGACGTAGGTGACTGGCGTAGATTTCATAAAAGAGTAGATGTATCTGCAAGTTGGAAGACACATCCAGAAAGTCAGTATTCTACAATGATAGATGAGTTACCAGAAGATTGGTGTAAAGCACTTCTTAAACTTGAAACTAAGTGGCGTATATCAACCCCTAAAGGTTGGAGTATGCTTCTAGTTGATCCAACATTTCAATTCAATGATTGCATACAAGCAGTGCCAGGTGTACTTAACACTGACTATTGGCACGAAAGCAACATGTTCTTTTTTGTAAAGAAACGAGGTGTGCAGTTTGCTATGGAGTTTGGTCAACCTTTGATTACACACATTCCAATACAAAGAAAAAAATTACCGCTTGAAATAAGACAAGCGACTGCTAGTGATTTAGAACGTGATAAAGAAGCATTTTATCTTATGACTTCTCAATGGAAAGGTTCTAAAGCATATCGACTAGCGATGAAGACGTTAGGGTTTAAACAAGAAGGAGGTAAATGTCCGTATAAACATAAATGATGACTATGATGACCTTATAAGATGGTGACAAACTTAAAGGAGAAATTCATGTCAAGACAACGAAATAACAAAGTACAGTTGAAAGCAAAGTGTTTAACGAAATCGTCATTGAAGCAGATTACCCCTATCACACCAAATCAAGTGAAAACATTTGAAGCATTTCAAAGAAACAAGCATTTAATGTTACATGGTTGTGCAGGTACAGGTAAAACATTCATTATGATATACCTTGCTATGAAAGCAGTACTTTCTAGAAGAGTTGAACAATCAAAAGTAGTGATAGTTCGCTCAATGCTACCGACTAGAGACATAGGTTTCTTACCTGGTTCTCAAGAAGAAAAGATGTCAGTTTATACAGAACCTTATTACTCTCTATTCGATGAGTTGTTTCCTGATGTAGAGAACCCATATGAACTTGCTAAATATCAAGATATACTAGAGTTTATGCCGACTTCATATATAAGAGGTATAACTTTACGAGATAGTTTGATTATTGTAGATGAGTGTCAGAATTTGAATTTTCACGAACTAGACACTATTATTACTAGAGTAGGTGAGAATTCAAGAGTTGCTTTCTGTGGTGACTTTATGCAGACAGACTTAGTTAAACAGTCAGAGCAACAAGGCATCATACAGTTTATGGATATTATAAAGAATATGGACTCTTTTGATATGATAGATTTTTCAGAAGAGGACATTGTACGAAGCGGTTTAGTAAAAGAATATATCATAGCGAAGAACCGCAAAGTATATAAAGGCATGTTTGAAAGTATCGACAGAAAAATGTCGCAACTTAAATGTGCATAAATAATAGGAGGTCAATATGACAAATTGGATTAAAGACAGAATAAAAGAAAGAACAAGTTGGGATGGCGCTGGACTAATAGTTCTAGGTTGCCTAGTATTGTTCCTGTCACCACTAGCAAAGATTGCCGCTGGTATTGCTATAGCATACGGTATATGGACAATCGTTAAAAAAGGATAAATTAAAATGGCACAACATAATTTCGGAAACTGCGTTCATAAAGTTTTACTTGCTGAAGGCGGTTATGTAAATCACCCTAGTGATCCAGGCGGAATGACTAACTTGGGTGTAACTAAAAAAGTCTATGATGAATGGACAGGTAAAGACAATAGCGAAGAGGTAATGAGAAAACTTGACCATGAAGATGTAAAACCAATATATGAAAAGAATTATTGGGAAAAGATTAAAGGTGATGATTTACCTCAAGGTTTAGATTTATGTATCTTTGACTTTGGCGTAAATGCAGGACCTAGTCGTGCAGTCAAGATGATACAATCAATGGCAGGCACTACTGCTGATGGTGGTGTAGGACCTTTGACGTTGAAAGCGATTGACGCCTTGGTAAAGAAAGATGGTTTAAAAGAAACTATTCAAGCATACCAAGATAAACGTCAAGCATACTATGAAAGTCTAGATAACTTTAAAGTATTCGGTAGAGGTTGGACAGTTAGAGTAAACGACTGTACTGAATATGCTTTAGATATGGCAGACTTTCCTGCAGAATGGAATGAACAGACTGACGAAGAAAAAGCAAAAATCAAAGCAGAAGAAGAAGCGGCGAAGAAAGCAGAATAAAAAACTTGACTTTATTATAGCGGTGTGTTATACTGATAATACACTTTGAGGATTATGATGTGCAATTTATTCATTTAGAAGAAAAAAAGTTAGTTGAACTAGAAACAATTAACGAGAACAACCAAAGACTGTATGTGACACCAGAAGGTAAAAAGTATCCTTCAGTTACTACAGTCCTTGGTTGGGATTCTAAGCAAGGTATTCTAGAATGGCGCAAACGTGTAGGTGATGAAGCGGCGAATAAGATTAGTAGACAAGCATCTGCAAGAGGTAGTCGCTTTCACTATCAATGCGAAGATTATCTTAACAACAAATCTCCAAAGATAGAAGGTCCCGGAGAGAAATCAATGTTCTCTGCTATCGAACCTTTTCTCAAAAGAATTAATAATATACATTTACAAGAGAAGAGTTTATACTCTGACCACTTACAGACTGCAGGTCGTGTAGATTGTATTGCAGAGTTTGATGGTAGACTATCTGTCATTGACTTTAAGACTTCAAGCAAACCTAAATCTGCAGAATGGATTACAAATTATTTCTGTCAAGGTTCTGCGTATGCAGTCATGTACGAAGAACGTACAGGCATACCTATCGACACTGTTACTATTCTAATGGCAGTTGAAGGTAATGATGCACAACTATTTCAAGTGAAACGAGATGACTTCATTGAGAAGTATCTTGATATAAGAAAGAGGTATAAAGATGCAAACGGACACTGATTACTATGATGGTCGTTGGAACAAAGTCAGTAATGTGCGACTATTTTTTACAGAGTTAAATATTGCATTTTTACCGAAAGATTTAATAAATAATTGCAGAGAAGAATTAATTGAATATACTAAACATAATGAAAGTGGTATAAAAAATTATTTCTCTACATATGGTACTAGTTTAGAAACTACACACAATATTGGTAAAGCAACTGAATTACTTAATCACAGTGTGGAAAGACTAGCAAGACAAATAGTAAAACGTAAAGTTTCTATTGCTAACAGTTTCTTCAATTATGTACCTAAAGGTTGTTGGCATCCTAAGCACAGTCATGGTGATAAAAATATGATATGTGCGATTGTTTACTTTGATGATATCGGTCACACAAGATTTTATGACCCTAGACCACAGGTATTTAATTTTGAATGGTATCCAGAAGAGGCAGAAAAAGGTAAAGTTGTTTTCTTTCCAGGTTGGTTAGAACATGAAATGCCACCACATGAAGAAGACGAATATAGAATTACGATGCCATTCAACATGGCAATAGGAGAGTGAAATGAAAAAACTATTATTCAGTATTGTGGTTTTACTTAGTATATTGATATGGGGTATTGCAACGGCGGCAGAAAATAAACTGTCACCATCACCTATACCTGATCCAGAATATAATAACGAACAATTTGAATTACCAGAACTTCCACCTGATCCAGATGCTATGATAGCAGTTGCTAAACCTGTTACATGTACTATGAAACCTTTTGAAGAACTAAGAAAAGAAATCATGCAAAAGTATGGTGAAGTCGGTGTAGTTAGATTTTTATCAAGTGTTGGAACACAAATAGAGGTACTTGCAAATCCAGTATCAGGCACATCTACTTTATTAGAATATCTACCTCAAGAACAGATAACTTGCATACTAGGTAATGGTGGGAATACAGAGTACAATACAAATTTATTTTCTATGCCTGGAACAAAAGGAAGACAAGAAACGAAACCAGCACCTGGTGGGATTGCATTATAATATAAATAATTTGATAAGGCAGAGGAGAATGCTATGCCACCTCGTAATCACACTACTTGGTTAAAGAAACCTAAAGTAGAAGCAATCACTAGTAAGTGTTACAATAACTTTGAAGTATACGAACAAGAAATAGAACGTATATTCTCTAAAGTATGGATACCTGTTTTTCATAAAAGTGAAATTAAAGAAGTAGGAAGTTTTAGAACTTCATCTATTGCAGGTCAGAATATTATTACAATAAAATTTGATAACCGCTACAGAACATTCTATAATAAAAATGTCCGGGCAGTTTCGGGTAATGACTTATCACTATGCTATCATGCTATAGCATGGGGAGAACTACCATGTGAAGTAAAGCATGGTGGTATGATATGGACAACTCTAAACGAGAACCCTACAATGTCAGTAGAAGAATGGACTGCTGGTGCGTTTGATTGTATTGCAGACGCAATCGACACAGAAGAATTAGAAGTCTTTCACTATCATAAAGCAGTGATTGATACAAACTACAAACTATGGCATGATACTAACAGTGAATTCTATCACGACTTCATGCATTATTTTAATAGAGTAAGTGGATTTAATGATGAGTACTTTGCAAGAAAAAATATTCCTTTTGATAACGGTCATGTCAATGTTAGCAGTTTCACTGTCAACTATGAAGAGTACGATGGATTCGAAGACAGAGGAGAATTATCTTTTCCCAACCTCCCACCAAATCAATGGTACATGGTCGACCTCTTCCCAGGATTCAACTTTAATCTTAGAGGGAGTGCGTATCGTTCCGACACAGTAACACCACTAGGTCCTAACAAAACATTGATTGAGTTTAAAGGATATGGTCTACTGAGCGATACACCAGAAGAAAGACAAACTCGTATCAATCATCATAACTCTATATGGGGACCTTTCGGTCGTAACTTACACGAAGACTTGATTGGTGTTGCTGGTCAAGGTGTGACGATGCGTGAGGGTACAGAAGATAGATATGTTCTACATGGCAGACATGAGAATAGCACTATACATGATGAAGTAGGTATGAGACATTATTATAGTGAATGGGGCAAATATGTAGATATAGACCCATATATGCTTGACAAAGTAGCATAGAATATAGTATAAATAAGATTACAGTTTGTTGATACAAACCGAATGCTAGGCAGGACGTGGGTGCGATACCCACCGCCTCCACCATAAGTACATGGATATTGAAAAACTCAAACAAGCATACATAAAAGTGTATGGTAAAAGATGGAAAGAATATTGGGTTAAACATTATTGGTGTGTTTATGATGGGGGCGAAATAGGATCGACTGATAGAGATAGGTGAGAGTAGAACTGTCGGGTGACTGCGTAATTGGTCAAACACTACAAACGCAAACGATAACTTTGCACATTCAGAGTACGCCCTAGCGGCATAATCTGAGGGGTTGGTCACTTACCTTGCAACAGAAAAGTGACACTTTATTTGAAGAGGAAAGTATGAGAAAATTTGTTTATGAAAGTTGGACTTCAATCATGGATCATAGATTGAATCCATTACGACATATACCAGACTTGCAAGTCAGACACATGGTTATGCAAATTCTGGCATTTATGTGGTCTGCTATTTTTGCATTGCAGACTTCAAACATCTTTATGAACTTTGCAATTAGTTCAGTCGCACACGTTGCATTCGTCACAGGAATTGTTATTACAGTTGCTACGTTTAAAGTAGCAGAGACAACTGGTTTCAATTTTAAGAGTGGTTATCATTCATATGGTAGAGGCAGACGTTATGTTATTCACAGAGATAAAAAGGGTAATATAACAAAGCAAGAACTACCTGCTAATGATCCCGGTGGTGAACACGAATAACTTTTACCATTAACTAACTTGACAATAACCAATAAATGGAGTATAATCTGTTTATGAAAAAATATATATTTACGACTATCTTTTCTCTACTATCGTTCTCTGCACTAGCAGACAATAACTTACCTGCGACTAATCCAGCAATATGTTTAGCAAATAACATTTATCACGAAGCATCAACTCAACCCGATGCAGGACAAGTTGCAGTTGGATTAGTAGTTTTAAACAGAGTAAAAGATAGTAGATATCCAAACTCAATATGTGAAGTAGTATATGATGCTAGAATGACAGAGAGTTGGAAAACAAAACAATTTCCTGACCTACCTGACCATAAAAGAAAGTATTATCCAAAGAGACATCAATGTCAGTTCTCTTGGTACTGTGATGGTAAAGCAGATAGAATATATGATAAGAAAGCATACGCAAAAATTTATGCACTTGCTATTCGTATCATATCAGGAAGATACGATGGATTGATTGAAGGTGCTACACACTATCATGCAGATTATGTCAGTCCTAATTGGAGTAAATCACACACATACATAGGTCAAATTGCTGACCACATATTTTACAGATGGGATTAAAATGAGTGAAGTCGAACCGATGACGCCAAAAAGATTTTCTAAAATCATAGAAGATATAGTTAAAGAGAAACAAGTAAACTACATGGATGCTATTCTAATTTATTGTGAGAATAATGACTTAGAACCAGAAGATGTAAGAAAGTTTATTAGTAAAACATTGAAAGAGAAAGTTGCAGTCAATGCACAAGACTTGCACTATCTACCTAAAACAACTGCGGAGTTACCAGTGTAATGATTTTAAAGTATCAATTTTCAGAAACTAAAAGATTACTTGATGATGCTACCATTGCAAAGATAATTCAAATGGGCAATGATAATATTGAACCTGCGAAAATTGATGGTACAGAAGCGGCGATACAAGGTCATAGAAAAAGTTCTATTGCTTGGTTCAAAAGAAATCAACAAACAGAATTTATGTTTGGTCCAATACTTAATATGATTTATATGGAGAACGTAAATAATAATTGGAACTTTGATTATGATATGATTGAAGATTTACAGTTTACAAAGTATGAAGGTTCTAAGAAACAACATTATGATTGGCACGCCGACCAGAGAAGCACACCTTACACGACTGGTGACAAAGGTATGATAGGTAAAATTAGAAAGATTAGTTTTTCTATTATTCTGAACACAGACTACGAAGGTGGTAACTTTGAATTTGAAGTAGGTGCGCCACATGAAAAAGAACGCACTATTACCTTGACACCTAAGTTAGGTTGTGCTATAGTGTTTCCTAGTTTTACGTTTCATAGAGTTACACCAGTGACTAAAGGAACAAGATATAGTTTAGTAGGATGGATATGCGGCAAACCTTACAAATGAATGAATTCGATGCTTTCAATGTGTATCTTGCTTTTAAGTTACACTTCACTACAGACAGATATGATATAACAAAGACCAGAGGTGCAGTCAAGACAAAAGACGAAACTTTTTATAAAAGGTCTGACCAGTTTAACTTCAAGAGACTTGCAGAAGAGTTTAGTGAAGATGAGTTACCAAGATTTCTGATTGCTAATCATGTAGATGGCAATCGTTGGGGTGGTGCTTTCATTTATGAAGAAGCACTACAAGTATATAATAAATGGAAAGGTCGCTTACAGAGTTTGACAAAGAACTTGCAAGATGACCTAGATGAGATTTGTTCAGAACTTGAAGAAGAGAATATAAACAAGTTCGACAAATGCTTTGTAGTAAAAGATGAACAACATCCTCTGCTACTACAAATGTATAGTCGTGGAGATGTAAAAATCGAAACGATGTTGATACTAGATGCTATCAATAAGTATCTATCGTATTGGGATAAGACACTCGGTAATGATTTCTTCTGGAAAGAAGAACGGCGAAAGTTAATTAAATACCGACCTTTTCTTGATTTCGATATTGACAAATACAAGGCGATAGTGTATAGTAGACAACAGAAATATGATGAAAGTCATATAAATAGTAACATATAATGATATATGTGGATAAGATAAACTTATACAACGCAATATAACGTACATACGAGGTAATACAAATGAGTACATTCGCACAATTAAAAAAGTCTAACGACAATCTATCCCGTCTACTAACAGAAGTAGACAAAGTAAATCAACCACAACAGTCTAGCAATAGCAATAACGATGACCGCTTCTGGCGTCCAGAACTTGATAAGTCTGGTAACGGGTATGCAGTTATTCGTTTTCTTCCTGAGAGTGAAGGTGAAGAACTTCCTTGGGTTCGTATCTTCAATCATGGGTTTCAAGGTCCGACTGGTAAGTGGTATATTGAGAACTCTCTAACTACTCTCAATCAGAAAGACCCTGTGGCAGAGCATAACTCTGTTCTCTGGAACTCTGGTACAGAAGCAAACAAAGAAATAGCAAGAAAGCAAAAACGTAGACTTTCTTATATCGCTAACGTCTTAGTTGTTTCTGATCCTAAGCATCCTGAGAATGAGGGTCAAGTAAAACTCTTCAAGTTTGGTAAGAAAATCTTTGATAAGATTATGGATCAAATGAAACCACAGTTCGAAGATGAGACACCTATCAACCCTTTCGATCCTTGGAAAGGTACTAACTTCAAACTGAAGATTAGAAAGGTAGAAGGTTTTACTAACTACGATAAGTCTGAATTCGATTCCGTATCACCTATCTTTGATGGTGATGACACGAAGATTGAAACATTGTGGAAGTCCCAATACAAGTTGCAAGAGTTTCTTGCACCATCAAACTTCAAGTCATACGATGAGTTGAAAGCAAAACTTAATCTTGTTCTTAACATTGAAGGTGCAGTTGCACCTAACAGTTCCACACCTAGTGCGTCACCTAGTGCGTCTAGTGTGCAGGAAGCACCAAAGGTTGTAGAAGAGAAATCTGCGCCTGAGGTAAATTCATCAAGCGATGATGATGATGACGAAGCAATGTCATACTTCAGCAAACTCGCTAGTGATGATTAACATACAACATAGGAGAACGGAAGTTATTCCATCTGACGCAGGAGTTCTTATCCTAGGTTGATGGCGCCAGAGAAAGTAACAGTAGTTTTTTGAGAGAGGGTCTTAACTAGACCCTCTTTTTTTATATAAATAGTTTTAACGAATGACTTGGTCGATTTCCTAACAGAATGAATATAAGATGTGTACCGCATAAGGAAAACACATGCTGGCAGAACTTGCACTATGCTCGGCGGCATTTAACACTGTAAAAGAATTCATTCAAAATGGTAAAGAACTTCATCAAATGGGTGAGGGCATTATCAAGTATTTTGACGCAAAGAGTGCATTACAGAAAAAAGTTAATAAAGTATCTGGAGACAAATCTGATTTAGAAGAGTTTCTAGCACTAGAGCAAATCAAAGCACAAGAAGACGAACTGCGTGAACTTATGATTTACACAGGACGTGCTGGTATGTGGCAAGACTGGTTGAAGTTTCAATCTGAAGCGGCACAGAGAAGAAAAGAAGCAGAGTTACAAGCAATCAGAGACAAAGCAAAACGTGATGCTAAAATCTATGAATGGTTTGAAATGAGCATAGCAGGAATATTAGTAATACTATGTGTTGGTATTCTTTTTTGGATTGTGACTGCTATAGCAATAACTATCTAGAAATCGTAAGTAGTATATCTGTCGAAGTCTGGTTTGTCGTGATTGTTTCTTGTTGCAGTAAATGAACTGTTATTCGTAGTACCACCTTGTACATTTGTTGAAACAACTGTTGG
>MDTA01115100.1_pt1 | contig 20850 bp, 14 predicted proteins | sample 811151 | NCBI WGS metagenome assembly MDTA01 (sample SAMN05326648, study PRJNA326480) | marine metagenome | isolation source: seawater | place: Indian Ocean: South | collected 2010 | reverse complement strand
GACACCTCTGATGCATGTTGCCAGATCGTTTGACATAAACAGACCTGGAACCAGACCTAGCAAATTGAAGGGTGGAGTAATCGGCGGAAGCATTGTAAAAGGCGAATTCAAAGTTGGAGACGAAATTGAAATTGGCCCGGGTAGAAAAATCGAGCAGGGTTCAAAAACCCGCTGGGAGCCAATCAAGGCGACCGTTACCAGTATGCAAGGTGGAGGGTTATCATTAGACAAAATGCATGCCGGCGGATTATGCGGGCTTGCAACGCAACTTGACCCATCAATTACGACATCAGATAATCTGTCCGGCCAAGTTGTATCATTAGCAGGTCAACTACCTGAAACCAGAAACTCGATCGAGATATCTGTTCATCTCATGGATTCAATGGTCTCAACTGATGGGTCAAACCCAGAAAAGATTCACCCGCTACGTAACAATGAGATGTTAATGATTAATGTTGCTACTGCAACATCAGTTGGTGTGACGAAAAACGCAGAAAAAACCAGAACCTCACTGGAGCTTAGATTACCAATATGTGTAGATTCAGGTGAGCGTGTTTCGCTATCCCGAAGGATTGGATCGAGATGGCGTTTGATTGGTTACGGTATTATTCAATAAGGCGGTATAATGTCTCAAAAGATTATTGTCGACACCTGTGGGTGGGTAGCAATAATTGATTCTAACATTAACTTTGAACTTGAGTTAGAACGCATATTTGGTAATTATCAGTTAGTTTTAACCAATGCTGTTGTGGATGAACTATACCGGCTTGAAGATACAAGGCCGAGAGGGAAATCATTGCTATTAGCAATGCTCGAGCAGAAATCGACTGTGGTCGATGTTTCAGAATTATCTCATACTGACGACCAAATATTCAGGTTAGCAGAAAACCGAAATTATGCAGTTCTAACCATCGATAAGATTCTGAAAAAACGATTGTATCAATGCGGGATTACAGTTGTAGAGGTCGCTAAAAGTAATCATTTAAGATTGATTGAAGGTCTATAGAAAAGTTAAGGTAGCGTAAATAATTCATCATCCCCGTGACCGTCTAATAACCTAAGTTTTACTGCGGCATCGATCCAAGCGTGAGCGTAATTTATTGCGCCAAACGCTCTAATGTAGTCTCCTTTTTCCATGAAGTATCCCGCATCGCTGGTATAATCATCAGCCATTCTCATTAACACCGTAAGCATATCATACTCCTTAGTTCCCTTAGCGTGAATAGCAGTAGCCTTATGTCTTGCTTGTTTCGTTAATTTTAGGTAGTGTTCCAACCTTTCTTGGGAAATAGTATTGTTGATTTTTGTCATTCTCCATCCTCCTTCTGCCTCTTTAACAAGCGTTTCACATCCTCTTGGCGGCCTAAAGCCTGATACAGTTCTACTGCAAGTGACAAGCGACCATCGTCTTCTGCTTGTCTAGCCTTATTGAACAGCAATTTCCTCTCATTCCAATCTCTTGCCAACGCCGCTTCGGCTGCTGCCTTGTACCGACTTTCCCTCTCGGAGTCTGCCAAGTGCGGTGCTTGCCACATTCTAAGTAAACCAGTTCTTGTAGCTGTAACCATTGAGTCAGCTGTAATTTTCTCAAGTAAATCGCCCAAGTTCATATTCTCGCCGAGGATAACATCAGAACCGTCACCAATTCCGGATAGGTGGTAGAGTAACCCCTCTATTCCTAATAGCCACCATCCATCTCCGCATCGAATACCTTCCATAGGTTCAAGTGAATTTGATTGCAGCTTCTCAATGTAATCCCATCCAAATGGATGAGGTACTCCTTCCCATATATCACCGGCACTGGTTTGTAACAATAGGCGACCTTGTTCTAGCCTTGAAACCCAGCTCCAAACCCTATCCTCCAAGCAACGTTTGGCATAATTACTACCCAATCTGCCACACCACAACTTTCCATCATCTGACTGCCAGATAATATGCTCTCTGTCTAACCAGCCAACCAACCGGCGCACTTTGCCAGTCTCAAAGCGCTTTATACCAATGCCCTCATGAGAAAATAGGTGCATTTGCCCTTCTTTACCAGACAATATCCAACCGCCACCTGGACGACAAATAACATCATTAAACCCACCATATGTTGACCTTCCATCGTGAAGCATGCTCCCGTCAGTGGTGGAAATAACATAGAAACCATGGGCGGCTAAGGCTGCTAAAACACCATTTTGATAACTTATTGAATGAACCTTAAATGGTGTTTTAACCCTCCACCTTATATCGCCATTAGATTCTATCAACAGCAACTCTAAACCACTGCTTACTACCACACCGCCCTCAACAGCAGCAATTGTGGAGATTCTAGAATCCGCTTGCCATGACCAAGATATGCTCCAAGACATTACTCATCAACCTCCATAATTCCCCATGCAATAAGTTGCGCTTTAGCCGTTTGAGTTAGCTCATAATACCTACTGCGTCCTTTCATTCTCGCGCACAGAATTCCTGATCTCAGTAACTTATTACTGATTTGAGACAATCTTGGACGTTTAATTCCAAGATGAGAAAGTATTGCTTTGTCGCTTGGTGAGTACATTCTTACTTTAGCGATAGAAACCACGTATGATTCACTACTGTTGAGTGTTGACAACACCGTAGGATTTAGCGGATAGTCAACTTTTTCAGAATATTTTCCTTGGTTAAACCGGATTAATGATTGTAACAGTTTGTTATCTCCAGTCGTCGGGTTTGATGACGGGGCATGCATAATTTGTGTAAGCAATGAAGCAAGAATATTCACTGCTTCAAAATTATCATATTGTTGGTTTTCTGTAATCTCAATTGGTTCAATTGGGATTTCTATATTATCCAAACTATTCTCCTGGCTCTCATACACCCCGATTTCATCATGAATTAATTCTGCAGAATTTTGTTCATCGAAGTCAACTTTATCCTGCAGCTCGACCATGTCTTTTGAGACCCATAATTCGGTTCCGTGATTATTCAGTTGATTGATCATTTCATCTGGTTCGCTCTTTTCCATCGCATCATAGTCCCTAGTCCTTCCTAACAAGCCACCAAAAGCACCAGCATCAATCGATGGTTTAGGTTTAGAATCTGCGATAATTATTTCTTCATTAGATGGATTAGCTGAATATTCAAACTCGTCTGCAGTTCCGTCCATCTCTTGAGATTCAGATAACTCTTCTAAATCTAAGTCGAAGTCGAATAAGTTGTCCTCAGGCATAATTACCCTATCATCCAACTTTGCATCACGTTTGTCCCACGGCAACGAGGCATCGATTATATCAGATTCGTGAATTGTTGATGGCTTGTCTTCAGGTATCAAATCAATATTGTTTGCTTCATCTGTCATTTCATGGTGTGGACGGCGACTCTCGATTTGTTCGAAATCACCTAGACCTCCTAATAGAGAATCATCTATTGCATCACGCATTAGCTTAACAACTTCTAGAGGCAGTCCACCAGTTCTATTGTGGATACTCTTCGCATGTTCAAATGCAAGTTTGAAATCTTGCCTACTTGCTGAGGAAACCCGTTTCTCAACTAAGGCTTGGACTTCATCTACAGATAATGGAGCCAGTGTTTCAATATTATCAAAACTGTTTAACAGATTTTCTTGTATACTCATTCTTTGTTTGGATTCAACAACAACGACTATCACTGCTTGGAGACGCTCTAATGAAGGCAGTAGGTTACGTAATGCATGAAACAATACACTGTCTTCGACATTTGGGGTATCGATTACAATAAGTGGTAGACTTTCATTGAAAGTATATGAGTAATCTACCATTTTTTTCACTAATTCTACGCTATTTGAGGGAAAATTATAGTCCACTAATTCAGAATACATTCTCTGTAATAGACTGTCTCGTGGATTAGATTCTGAAATATGATCAATATGTACTGAGACTGGGGCTTTGAGCGCTGCGCATCTCAACAGTGATGTTCTGCCACTGCCAACTTCGCCGACCATTAATATCCTTCTTGCTGACTTAAATCGTATGTGTTGAGCTAACCTCTTTCGTATATCTAATCTACCAACATACAATTCAGATTTATTTCCCTCGAGTGGAATTGCTGAAAATGGATTAGATGTCAAATTAGGTATATCGAAACCGAGTGCCTTCACACGCATTAGAGACACATCGCACAATTAGGTATTTGATGTTTCACCACCTATCGTTGGTCTAGAACGTGTTATTTGCTGTTAATCGCAACATTCAGCGTTAATTTATGGTCAAATTAACGGTTAATTAACGGTTAATTAACGCGTTAGTAAATCCGTTAAACGCGTTAATTTAGTTCCACAAGAACCCATTACTTATCAGTCCAATACCCATGGGTCATACTGGTGAGGAAGTGCCTGTAGAAAATAGCCGTTTGAGTGGATTTTTCAAATTATCAGTTGATGAGCGAAGAAAGTTGGTTCAAAAAATGTCAGGTATAGCCGATGAACACGTCACTGCATTAGCAAGTAATGGTGAACTGTCTGATGAGGCTGCTGACAGGATGATTGAGAATGTTATTGGTACAATGTCACTACCAGTTGGAGTCGCAACCAATTTTGTAGTTGATGATAAGCACTACCTAGTACCATTTTGCTTAGAAGAATCTAGCGTTGTCGCTGCTGCATCTAACATGGCCAAGCGATGTTTGAACAATGGCGGATTTCGCACGCAAAATGACGCTCCGTTAATGATTGGTCAAATTCAGATACTAGATTGCCCTAACATCGATTCAGCGATTCAAACTCTTCATGAAAATCACAACGAAATAATATCTCTGTGCAATAGTTTGCCATCGACAATGATAAAACTCGGAGGCGGTTGCAAAAGAATCGAAACTAGACTAATTGAAACACTGTCTGGACCAATGATAATACTGCACATAATCGTCGACTGTCGTGACGCTATGGGAGCAAATGCGGTAAACACCATGGCTGAACTAATTGCTCCAGAGATTGAGAGACTAACAGGCGGGAGAGTGCATCTAAAAATCCTTTCAAACTTAGCCGCTCATCGGCTTGCACGCGTAGAGGCAACTTTTACCCCAGAAGAATTATCCAACGATGGGTCAAGAGAAAATGGACTAGAAGTCATCAGCAAGATAATTGAAGCACACCATTTTGCCACTGCCGATCCGTTCAGAGCTACAACTCATAACAAAGGTGTAATGAATGCTATTAGTAGCGTTGCAGTAGCATGTGGACAGGACTGGCGGGCAATAGAAGCGGGATGTCATGCTTGGGCTGCTCATAACAAAGAACACTATACATCGATGACTAATTGGCAGGTTAATGAAAACGGCGACCTAGTTGGCAGTATTGAAACACCAATGGCTGTCGGTATTGTTGGTGGTGCATCAAAAGTTCACCCAACTGCGAAGGCTAATTTAGCCATCTTAGGAGTGCAGTCGGCCAACGAACTCGCTGGGATAATTTGCGCTGCTGGATTGGCACAGAATCTTGGTGCTTTACGAGCTCTGGCAACGAATGGAATTCAAGCTGGACATATGAAGCTGCACTCACGCAATATGGCAGTTAGTGCTGGTGCTGTTGGCGATGAAGTAGAATTAGTTGCAGCAAGGCTACAAGCGCACAATGGACCAAAAACGCAAACGACTGTAAAACAAATTCTAGATGACTTGAGAAAGTTATAAATTACTCCTCTGTAAATTTCAATGTATCCTGTACAGTTCCCTCATATTCAGACTCTTCTTTGATTATTTGATCGGTTTCTAAATTATCCAGAATGCCAGTTTTTTGGACTTGTTCCCTGAACCAGGCCTTTACTTTCTTCCTATCGGTATACGGGCATCCAAATGCTTCTGAAAAACGCCTAGTAGTCGTCAGTCTACGAGTGTTGCCGTCTTTTCGACGATCTATCATGCCATGTTGAGCCAACTCTCTGACATAATCATAGGCTTTTTGACCTAGCAATTCAACTAACCTTGATTGTGACATAGGTTGGTGATAGGCGATTAATGAAGCCGCTTTGAGCAGTTTTTTTGGCAACTCTGTTTTTGCTTCTTTCGGTAGGTGTTCAGCAATTTCAGGTTTAACTTCAATTGCCCACCGGTCACCAACTTCGGCTATTTGTAGTGCGCCTCCACGACGTCGTCTAAGTGTTGAACGCAGTGAATATAAGGAATCTAGCATTTCATCTTCATCATAGCCAAGCGATTCACACAGTTCCGTCACAGACATTGAGCGGCCCGCCCCAAACAATGTTGCTTCCAGTAATGTATCAAGTTGTAATTCTGACATGTCATCAAATCCTTACTCAACTAACCATTCGTGTTTTTCTAGTTCCTCATCGCTTTCTTGTTGAGACATTAAGCGTTCCTTTGCCTCACGCTCTTTCAATTCTTTTAATCTTATTTTCTCAGCCCGCCGTTTAGCAAATTGAACAGAACCTGAATCTTCTTTGTTGGATGATTCGGTCTGAATGAGTTTTTTCTCCTCTATCCGCTTAATCACTTCTTCAAAATGACCAACATCGGGCCATAAGTCTTCAATCATTATGGCGCCATAAGGAACCTCATCCTGACTTATGCTGGCAAATCCCCGATGGGTGAGAAATAGGCTAGCAATGAATGAGGCAACCTTTGCCTCCTCTGCATAGCCTTCAGTGTGTTTACCATTTTCGCTCTCTAGTATGACACTTAGTTCATCCATCACATCGACCACTTTGACTTTACTTGCATTATTGTTGATACAAGTTTTACGAAGTGCTAACCAACATCGGCGAATATCCCCCTCAAGGTCTTCATTGTGCATTCTGCCGCCTACATTGCTAAGATAGTCGCCGAGTTCTTTCTGATGAGCTAAACGATTGGCTTCTCTAATACGCAAATCCTCAGCATCATCTGCGGCATCCTTGAAGGCAGACAATAATTCGCCGAGAGTTACCGGTCGCCCCTCATCTCTTCTGACTCGCTCGTCAAATAAGGATGGAAGTATGTGATCTGCATCGCCCTCTAATATCGAGGCAGTAAAAGCATAATCTTGATCATCGTAATCAGATTCCCAACCAAAGTGCATTTCCTCTTCCCACTCATCCTCGTGGTCCATACTCTGCACCTTGTCAAAAAGGGTCATAGCCTGCTGATTCAAAACCTCCCACGACATTCGTATCAGTCTACCGCAGGCTGGCAAATTTAGTTTGTCTGATTCGAGCCGTACTCGTTTCGTGAATACTTTGAGAAACGTCGATAAATCTACGTCCCAGGGATTTAGTTCCTGTTCTTTAACCAGTGACAAAACCAAAGCAACAGAACGATCAAATGGATCTTCTAAAGATTGATACTCTGATTCCTCTGCTTCCAGAACAGGCATAACCCTCGCCGCAAAGTGTTGTGCATCCGCTGACTCTTCGCCGGATTCGAGTAATTGATTGATGATGTCCTGCCTGAGGAACCACTTATCCAATACCGATTGCTTACTCGCCAAAATATCAGCCTCAAACCTCTTCTTCAACCGGCTCCATATGCTCAACGTCTTCATCTAAATTTGCTATAGAATTGATTGCTTCGGATACTTTTCTGCGCTCTTCAATATCTTCACTGGTCTCTGCTGTTCGCTCGATTAACCCTGGAAGAGTTGAGTCTTCAGCTTCGTTTGGTTCAGTGAAATTCAATAAACCGCCAAGACTCTTTGGTGGTGGAAGAGGCTCTGGAACAGTTGGCATATCAACTCCGGCTTGTTGTTGCTTCTCGACTGCTATAGCACTGATACGCTCATCTAGAGCGCTATTCTTCATAGATTCAAGCTCACTTAACTTAATGGCTCGCTCACGATCGAAGTCAACAATCCGCCTACTACAGCCATCCCCGCCATGGGTAATCCCTATGTGATGATCAGCCAACCTAAGGGATACTTTACGCAAAGTGACCATAAGGAACTGCGCCTGTTTACTACGTTCACGACACATTCCGGCGATTCTTTCCGCATTAATGGCATCTAAATTCTGGTCGACTTCGTCAAAGTAATAGAATGGACTGGGGTCGTAATCCTGGATTGCAAAAATAAGTGCAAGCGCTGCCATGGATTGTTCACCACCTGATAGTTGTAATCGATTAACCTTAGATGATTTACCCTTGGGTTTTGCCCATAACTCCAGACCCCCTTTGAACGGCTCATCTGGGTTTTCAAGATACAATTCCCCTCTACCGCCATCACTCAAAATTTTATACGATTTCTTGAAATTGTCATTGACCTTGTCCAATACCTTGAGCAACTTCGCTTTCCTTTGTGATTCTAGTTTCTCGGTAATTTCTACCAAATTTGATCTTCTAGTTTGTAGTTGTTTGAACTCAACTTTCATAGAGTCAAGCCTATCTTGGCATTCAGCATACTGCTCTATAGCCAACATATTCACTGGACCATGCTTCTCCATAGCCCTTTCTAGAGCCCTAACCCGCTTTTCTGCATCACCAACAGAAGGTAGGCTAGTTTCCGGCGGTGCCGGTTCAATGCTGTTTGCTTCCATATCTGCGAGTAGCTCATTAATTGCTGCTTCTTTATTGATAATAGAGCGGCCCAACTCATCACTTAGACGTCTGCGTGATTGTGCATTTGTTGATTTTTGGGTTAATTCGGTTCGAAGGCTTGCACGCTCATCGACAAGGGCGATTCTCTCATCTTCTAGGCCCTTGTTTTCCTCTAATAATTGCGTACGCTCAGCTTCTTTTTCTTTCAACTCTATGGCATCGGTAGCGATTGACGCTTGCAAATTATCAATCATCTCACTGCGCACAATAATGTTTGAATTCAAGGTGGCAATTCTCGACGATAAATCATCAACCCTATCAGATAAAAGTGATTCATGCTCACTTCCACTTTCTAGGGCAGTAATTGCTTTTGCCATTACACCTTCGGCATCTAATCGCTTCATTTGTGCTGCATGTAATCGATCTTTCAAATGGGCAGGACTAGCAGCCTCCATATCATCTCTGGTAGCAGCAATAGTAACATTAAGATCTGCCACAATTCTTTGAGCTTGGTCAAGTGTGTCAAGGTGTTGGGTAGCCAACTGTTCTAAATCTGACAATCGAGATTCGTTATTTGCTACATCGCCAAGTGATTTATTATACACCGATTTTGCCTGTTTCAACTCTGCTCGCCATTCTTGCAGTTTTACAGCTTGGTCACTATCAGTTATTTCGTTTATCTTAGTTCTGAGTTGTTGCTGTTCTACTCTGGCTTGGTGTAATGCTCCAGATATAGTCTCTGACATTATTTTTAATTTCTCAATCTCGTTGCTTAAACGTTCAATCTCGCTGGCTCCTTTGATTCCACCGCCAAACGAAACCGACATTTTCCTTTTTGAACCACCAATCATCGCACCACCTGCCTCGGTAACATCACCGCGTAGAGTAACTAACCTCACACCACCCATGTAATTTCTAGCAGTTGACAAAGAGTCAACGATTAAGGTATTTCTTAACACGAATTTTATTGCAATATCGATTCTTGGATTATAATCTAGCAACTCATGAGCGAAGCCGACAACTCCTGGTTTTTTAGACACCATTAATGCCTTACCTGCAACACGGTTGTTTGTCAGTTTATTGAGCGGTAGGAATGTTGCCCTACCCGCCCGTCGTTCTGCTAACCATTTGATGGCTTTTGCTGCAATCTCGTCATCTTCAACAACAATTGATGTCATCCCTCCGCCAATAGCCGTAGCTAAGGCGCTTTCATGAGTGGAATCTATTGGTGCGCATAATTCTGCAATAGTTCCAATAATTCCGCTTAGTTCTCCGTTATCGCGAGCTGCGATAACTGCTGCCGCACCTCCTGCCATTCCCCTGGCCCCCGATGAATTTTCCATTTCTGCTCGTAATCGTTCTCTGCTTCTTTCGGCTTCTCTCAATTTACCCTCGACTAGTTGCGATTCCCCAACAAGCCGCTCCTCAGTTCTTTGTGCGGTGATTAAGTCTTTAGACAATTTATTACGGTCAACTGCTGTATTATTTCCGGTCAATCCCTCGCCTTTGAGTTCTAATTCGCCTAATGACAACCTATGCTCTTCTGCGGTTTCTTGGGACTTGGACAGTTGTTCCGCTAATACTTCGGCCTGCGCAGCAGTTTTATTCACTTCGTTTTGAGCACCAGTTAGATTGGCATTTGCTTCCTCTAATTGGGCGAGTAGTTTTGTTAACTGTTGAGAAAACTTAGCGCTTTCGTCACCGGACGATTCCATGATTTTCTGCACATCTTGCTCCTCCTGTTGTGCTTCACTGAGAGCAAGTTTCGATTCTTTCAAATCTGTCTTAGCTGAAGCCAAATTATTCACAAAATCTTCTAGTGCATTTCGCGCACTGTTTAGTTGTTCTGATAGTTCTTCAAGTTCGGATTTGGCTTCGATATCTTTTTCCTCGGCATCAGAAATTTTATCTTTGCTTGTGTCGATTTTCAGATGTAAATCATAAATTTGCTTGTTTAATCCTTTACTCTCGCCGCCGGTCAATTCTTCAATTTGCTTCTGCAAATCACCGATTCTATCGTCGAGCGCCAATAGGATTTTCGAACCTTCTCTAACATTCTGTTCGAGGTTATTTGCCTCTTCAAGATACTTTGATTGTTCACTAACCTGGTATTGCTTCTCTGCCAGTTGACTAGCATAATTTGCCTGTGTGGAAATAATTCTAGCATTACTGAGGTCTTCCACAAGATCTTTTACTTTAACTGCGAGATCTTTTTGCTTCTTCAATTCTTTTAGACGTGCCTTTTGGCTATCTTCGAGGAGTTTTATTCGCTCAATGTAATCTTCAACACTCAGCTTTTGCCGTTCTGCCTTCCTTATTTCATCATCGTACAAGGTTACTCCTGCGACGCTATCTAGTACTTTCCTCCGCTCCTTAGCAGTCATTTTAGCCAAACTTGTTACATCACCTTGCAACACGATGTTATAGCCATCTGGACGCGCATTGGCAGCACCTAAGATTCTGTGGAATGATTTTTGCGAGGAATCTTCTCCATTCAATTGATAATTTGTCACAACATTACCACTTTTAGTCAATCTGATAGATCTAGACATTCGTACTTCATCCATATTGAGCGGCAACCTTCTTCGCCCACTGTCCAGTAAAGGATTAGCAAATACGAGAGTAACGCTACATGACCTCGCAGCTTTGTGATTATTGCCGCCATTGAAAATAAGGTCCTTTGAATTCTGTGCTCTTATGGTTTTGTTGGACCTCGGCCCCAAAACAAATTGTATCGCATCGCCACAGTTTGACTTGCCTGACCCGTTTGGCCCAGTAATCGCTGTAAAGCCACGTTCGAGGGGTATTGTAACCTCTCCTCTAAACGATTTAAAATTTGAAACTTCCAGTGCCTTAAGATACATCCCAATCCCTCAAGCGGAAAATAAATCCAACCCTAGTCCATAGAGCGCGTCCCTAGGGGTCTTAAAGTATGCTAACGCTGAGTGACCAATACTGCGTTTTTGAGAGCCAATTTAGTCCACCGATTGACATCAAATAGAGCCGGAAAAATCACATTTACTACAACCGCCGCCCTCACAGTATGGACAGGTTGCTTGCACATTCGTTGATTTGTTACTTCGCATAGTTAATTTTGAATCACGATGCATGAGTGGCGAACGAGCTACGCGCTGCTGCTTGCCGTGAAGTTCAGGCAGAGGTTTGGCTGCAGTACCATATGTTGAGCGGAACTTTTCGGCGACAATACGGCGTTTTTCAAGACGTTTTTTGCTTAAGTCAACTGCCTCGGAGTCCCAATATTTTGGCCCCCGCATCATGTATGCTCCAATTATTGCCATTCCTATCTGAACTGCGAGTGGCGAAACATCAAGTGGGATTAAACTAGCAATCCCTTGTGAACTGACTGGAGTCGGGAGCAACTCCATCCGATCCAAAATTGCCAGCCCAAATAATGTGCAACCGCCAATGAAAGCCATCCTTCTCAGCCTCTTTGCCCATCTGCCATGTTGTGGAAATCGGAACTTACCGACAAACATCAAAAATAATCCTTCGGCAAGTAAAAGGAAATCTGCGCCATTCCAGTTGCCCGATTCACCAAGGCAAAAACTGTCATTGCCTTCAGCCAACTCACGCTCAATTTCGGCAACCGCGCAATGAGGCTCTAGCATTTTTAGGACATCTATTTTCGATGTCTCCGCTCCAGAGATTAGTTGTGGTGCAACAATTCCAAACTGAACATTTGCAATCACAAAGATTACCATGCCCAAGCCAATAATGGTTGCAAGATTGCGGCGCAGGCCTCCCATATCAGGGCGTCAGTGAATTAGTTTGATAGTGCTGTCGCTCAAATAGTTCAAAAGAGAGGCATCTATGGGCCGACTAGTATCTATGTCCCGAATAGCAATTATCGGTAGCGGAATCGCTGGTTTGTTCTCCGGACTAAAATTAGCCAATAATGGATTTGAGGTAGTCATTATTACCAAGCAACGAATAAAGGACTCTTCGACAAATTGGGCTCAAGGCGGCATTGCAGGAATTCTTGACAAAACTAATTCAACGGGTAAAAGTGCTCACATCGCCGATACTTTACAGGCAGGAGACGGCATGTGCGATGAGGATGTAGTAAAAGATGTGATAAACCGGGCTGCAGATTGCATTAACGAATTGGTAAACATAGGCGTAGAATTTGAAAAAAACGCATCGGGAGAATTCAAACTTGCAAAAGAAGGTGGACATTCCGAACGTAGAATACTACATGCAAAAGATGCTACTGGACGCGAAATAGAACGTGCACTTATTGCAGCTGCGAAACAACATCCAAAAATCACATTAATGCGAAATACCTTGGCGATCGATCTAATACAGAGAGAACATGGCGCACCAGAAAAAGGAGTATGCGGCGTTTGGTGCTTTGACCAAATGAGCGAAGATGTTGTCACATTGGCTGCAGACGCAGTAATAATCGCAACGGGAGGAGTCGGGCAATTGTGGGCAAAGACGACAAATCCAGATGTCGCCACAGGCGATGGAGTTGCTATGGCGCATCGCTGTGGAGCGGCAGTTAAAGATATGGCATACATACAATTTCACCCGACTGCTTTAGCTATTGAAAACGGTAGGCCATTTCTAATTACTGAAGCACTGCGAGGCGAGGGGGGAGTAATCCTAGACCACCAAGGCGTGGAGCTTTGGAAGGACGCATGTAAGCAATCACTTACACAGAATTCGGCAATTCCGAATCCCGAAAATTATTCATTCACAGTGCAATTCTCAAACCTTGGCTCTATGGCAACTAGAGACATTGTTGCTCGTGCGATTGACCAGAACTTAAAGGAATCCGGTCGCAAATGGGTCTATTTGGTTACATCGCATCTTGATAAAGTGATGCTGAAGAACTCATTTCCAAACATGCAAAATCACCTAGAAAATTACAACCTAACCCTAGGAGAAGACAACCTGCCTATATCCCCTGCTGCTCATTATATCGTTGGTGGCCTTGATGTTGATAATTTCAGTCGGCCAAAATTAAAATCCAGTGACCGAATATTACCATTTCTGTATGCTATTGGTGAGGTAGCGTGTACGGGCATGCACGGTGCAAACCGACTGGCATCTAACAGTTTACTTGAAGCGGTGGTATATGCGGATAAGGCAGCAAACCATCTGATTGAAAATCCGCCTGAACCAGGACCACTAAAACTCGAAGGATGGAGAGCAGAAGGGCTGGAAATATTAACCGAGCATGCACCGATAATTAATGACTTAACGATGTTGAAGAATACCATGTCAACCGAGGTCGGAATTGTCAGAAATAATCAACGTCTTAGTCGCGCATCACGAAGAATCAAACTACTTGAGGAAGAAACCCGTAGAATTTGGAAATCTTCGTTGCCATCTCGGGAAATAATTGAACTAAGAAATTTGGTTCAAGTTGCAAATTTAATCGTTGAAGATGCAATTAAAAGATCTGAAAATCGTGGACTACATTTCAATACCGATTTAGTATAGGGTTATACTTTCAATTAACTTGCTCAACAATTGGTTTAGCGGCGTTGACATCCCATACTTTTCTGCCCTGCTGACAATCATACGATTCAGAAACGCTATCTCTGTTTCCCTACCATTCCTAATGTCTTGTAGCATGCTACATGTATTCGCCCCGGTTTGTTGTAAAACCTGCTGGAGATTGTCGATTAAATCAGCGTCGCTGTCAAGTGCCACTCCTTCAAGCCGAGCAACTTTTGCCCCCTCCAACATTACCTCAGTACACATATCAAACATCTCTGCTTGTAGTAAATCTCCATTCCTTTGTCCAGTAATTGAAGCGATTGGGTTAATTGCAATATTGATAAGAATCTTTGACCAGATTAATTTTCGCCCATCGTCATACCAAATAGGATTAAGACCTGCCAACTCAACATATTCCAAAAACTCAGAAAGTTCATCCTTTGTTGGACTTTGATCTATTCGTCCGATATTTATGGCTCCTGAACCTGCCCAATTAATCACGCCCGGAAATTCACGCCAAACACCGTGCGTCGTCGTGGCTGGAACAACTCTATGAGGGCCAAATTCTTCTATCGCTGACTCTAGATGGCCTAAACCATTGCTTAAGACTAAGATTTTTGTTGCCTGGTGGCATAAACGACGCGCCATTGAAAGTAAATTATTGACATCCTTGGCTTTTGAACAGATAAGTATTATATCCGCTAATCCATCAAAAATTGGATTAAACTCAACATCCGCAATCGATAGGTCAAACTTATCGTTAGGGACATCTAAATTTTCTATGCCGTTCATCTTTATCCCATTCAGTGCTAGACTAGCAGCATGCTCACCCCGGGCATGAATCAGTACTTTTGCGCCTTCTACTTGGCTGAGTTTTGCCCCAACAAGAGTGCCAATATTTCCTGCGCCTAACACTGCTAACTTCATACTACCACTCATGAATAGCTACCTAAGTAAATGTATAACTCCCCGTCTTCATACTCGATATACAAGGTTGCTAACAAGTTATCAGGGGGCTGAAATTTGAAATTGTTTTCACCTGGGACCAATTGATTTAATGATTCTAATACAGTCCACTCTTGCGCGTGGCTACCCAAAGTAGTTTGAACAATATTGACTTTGGTTGATGCATTTTGCGGATTGTGTATCACAAATTCGGACATGTTGTCGCCAGAAAGTTCGCCATTTGCTGCCGATGCCCACATATTAGTCCACATCCTAAAATGTTGATTATTACGTTCGAATATCAACTCAGGGCCATTTTCTATAGAGATTATGTGTTCTGGAATTGGATAGGCGTCCGCTGAGCAAATTGAGAAATAATTTGGTTCACTCATAATCAATTCAATTGAGTCATTTGCTTGTATTGCTGGAATCTTTGAACTAGTTCGATAATCGGTATTCCAAATCCATTGCTCCGACTTATTAGTCGGTTGGGTTGGAGTAGAAACCATAGGGTTCAATTGGCAGGTTGATTCTGACATTGACAAGATATCTCCGGGCATTATCTCAGCACCCCAGCCCCTAACCGATGTCGAATCGATTAAAGTTCCATTTTTTGGTGTGATGAAGTGCATTGGCAGTGTTGGCAATTCTGGTGAGAAAGTGTTATTGCCGATTTTTATGATATTCAGGGTGTGAGCACGAAGCAGGACAATGGGATCTTGTCCTTTAATACATATTTCACTGATTCCGGATTCTATCTCAGCTTCCAATCCCTGATAGCCGTCTATCCAATACATACGGGTTTCAAAGTCAAAGTCTGAATCGGCATTGGGAAACGAAATATTGTAAGTTGTTTCAGTGTTAGAATACACACCAATACAGCGCATTACGTCGTCTAACTGGTAATTCATATACCAACTACTGTTGAGATATTGAGGTATCTCGGGCGTTAGAGAAATTACCGAGGATGTTGGTTCATCATCGATGTAAGTTATCAGATAAATCTGCTCCTTAAACGGGCTGAATTGGTGAGATTTCCATGTGACATTCAAGTTAATTATCGAGGCCATGTTAGGGAGGATTTCATCGCCACAACCTTGAGCCGTTTCCGAAGCTCGATTATCGTCGCTACATGTCCAATTAAACTCCCAGTTTTGCGAAACCAATCCGTTTGATGATGCTAGATGTACTTCCCAGTGTTGTATTACAGAAGCAGTATTCTCAATGATTACAGTCATATTACCAACCCATGATTCATTTATTTCAATAATATGAATCGTATCATCGTAAATATACGATACTTCATCCTGCCAATCTTCGTCCATGGAGTAAGGTGTTTGCCCTGGTAGACCAAGCAGAAAAATCACGAACAGCATTACGCCCATTCGTCTAATGCTTTCGTATTCTACACCTTTTGGCTCATTGAGAATGACCGGTATTCTACGGTCGGCACCCATCATTAGCAATAACGGGAACATAATACCTAGAACGGGTAACCAGATATTGAAACTTGTAAATGCATTGAACATCCACGCAAACGCCAAAACTATGGCAAACAAGAATAACTGATTTGTTGAGTTGCGCGCTTCGGCCATACTAGTTCTAGCAATCAGTAGCCTGCCGCCAGGGAAGGTTGGAATAGGTAATAAAGAAACCCAGCCAAAGAAACAGAGCATTGAACCGGCTTTTGACAGTGGATGGGCCCAGACAAGTTTGCTACCTATCCCATCAGTTACCAACGGGCTGATTAGGTTAACAAACAACGGCATCTCTGGGACATATTGCATCGAAGTAACTACGACCAAGTCGGGTGTCAGATACAGACCCGTCAGCCACAGACACAACCCTGCCAAAATCATCACAGAGGGAACAATTAATGCGCTCCAGCCCAATATTTCACGGTCTTTCCACGGTCTGGCATCCATTCGAGGTAACGATGGAATAATCAAAATTCCAAACGGCCAAATTAATAGTGACTTTGGAAGAAATCCTATCGAAAATAGCGCTATTGAGGGATCTGGAATTGGCGTCAGGTGACCAACTCTCAAACCCGATTGTTCAGCGTGTCTTTTCTGTATGAATGAGGCAAGGATAATAATGCCAAAAATTGGTAAAGTATAACCAAATAATGCATCGAAAAATAGTGGTTCAACAATCCAACCACCATTAGGCCTAGCATCTTCAATCCACAACATCCCGGCAATCGTAGCTGTAAGCAGTGAGAATGACCAAAATCCTACTGTAGTCTTAATCGAGGGGAATTGTCGCTCAGGGTATGGTATAATCTGTATTAACCATGGGTCACCGATTTGTAGTTTCGCCATCCAGCCAAGATTATCTAGATGCTGATTCAACATTTCAAGGGATTCGTTAATATCAGTCGATTCTATTTCATCAACTTTCCATACGGGCCATTTTGTGCCACCCAATTCACCAGTTACAATGAAGTATCTTGCAACGATATTACGCAACAACTCCCGCTGTCCCCAAACATCACGATGGGCTTTCAACTGGTCAGGTGGGTTTTCTGGCACATTGACAACTTTAGCATCCTCATTAGACAGTTTACCACCTCACATTTGGTGGGTGTAGTTCTTTCCTACTTTAACCATCGTTGAGCGACTTAGGTTCATTTGTTCTTGAATCTCTTGAGCCTGAATGTTTCTTCTCGCTCCATTTCCTCTAGCCTGAGCTGGATAAACACTTTGGCTTCCTCCAATTCTGGAATTACCTTGAATTCTAACGCATTTACCCTTCTTTTAGTTGCTTCAATCTCTTCTAAAAGACGCTTCAGGGTTGCTTCCATTTCTGATGCTGTAACAATTTTTTCTATCAAATTAGAAAATGAGTCACTTGCTTCGTCGATATACGGCGATGAACCAATATATCCAACACCGCGTTCTTCGAAGGTAGATTTTAGATTGGTGCCGCTAACGCTGGGAACGACGACTCCCATGATGTTTCTTCTTTCGACTTCTACCTCTGGGTGGGCACTGTTAGCAATTGCCGCAGCCCTAACTGCCAGACCACCATCAATTGCATTGGCGAGATCAATTCTTTGTTTAGCCAGACTGTATGCATCAGTTAGTTCACGTTTGGCTTCAATCATCTTCGACAATAGTTGTCTAAATTCGTGAAATAAGCCGTCTCTTTTCATTTTGAGCAATTTGTAGCCATTCTTAGTTTGTTTTATTCTAGCTTTTAGTTTAATCAATTCACTGCGGGTTGGTTTGATGTCCAGTGCCATGAATATCTCTCCTTTCGCTACTTGTTTTCGGGGTGATACTTCTCAATCCATTTTTGATCTAATCTAACGAGATACTTTGTATCGATTGAAGACATCAAAGTCCAGCATAAATCTAAGGTTTCATCTATAGAACGGTCCTCATCCCTAGTTTGTCGCAAAAACTTGTCTTCGAAGACGCCGGAGAAGTCAAGCAGTTGTTTGTCTCTCTCATTGAGTGCGTCCTCTCCAACAATCGCCACAAGTCCACGCAATTCTCTACCTTGTGCGTATGCTGCATACATCTGATCCGACACGGATTTGTGGTCCTCTCTGGTGGTTTTTGCTCCTATGCATGAACCCATCAACCTAGATAATGATGGTAATACGTTGATTGGTGGATAGATTCCCTGTTGGTGTAATTCCCTTGAAATAACAATCTGTCCCTCTGTGATATAACCGGAAAGGTCCGGAATTGGGTGTGTAATATCATCACCAGGCATGGTTAAAATTGGGAATTGAGTGATTGAGCCTTTTTTGCCCTTTACGATACCCGCTCTCTCATACAGCATAGCGAGGTCAGTATACATATATCCTGGATAACCTCGACGCCCCGGAACTTCTTCACGGGCAGCACCAATTTGTCTCAGAGCATCACAATAGTTTGTCATATCTGTGTAAATAACCAAGACGTGGTAATCTTTCTCAAAAGCGAGATATTCTGCAGCAGTCAATGCTAATCTAGGTGTAATGATTCTCTCAACAGCCGGGTCGTCAGCGAGGTTAACAAAAAGAACCGCATTTTCTAATGCACCTGTTCTCTCAAGATCGCTACGGAAAAAGTTGTATTCCTCAGCTGTGATACCCATTGCACAAAAAACCACAATAAATTCTTCATCAGAATCTTTCAGTTTTGCTTGTCTGGCAATCTGTAGTGCGATATCATTGTGTGGTAAACCTGAAGCAGAGAAAATCGGCAACTTCTGACCACGGACCAAGGTTGTACAACAATCAATTGCTGATATACCAGTCTGAATGAAATCGTGTGGGCTTTGTCTGCTGTAAGGGTTGATAGCCGCACCGATAATATCAGCATTTTCATCAGCAACAATCGAAGGGCCACCGTCTCTTGGCCTACCAGCACCATCGAGAATTCGACCGACTAGTTCTGTACTGACTGGCAACTTGAAAACATCACCCATAAAAGTAACACCTGATTCTCTGTTAATATTGGCTGTACCCTCAAACACTTGGACGATTACTAGTTCATCTGAGGTGTCAAGTACTTGCCCATTCTTTAATGAGCCATCTTCCAATCTAATGGTTACTATTTCACCAAAAGCTACTGGCTCGGTTTTGTTCAAAAAGACCAGTGGTCCCTTAACATCGGTAATTGTTCTATACTCTTTTCCACTCATGATAATTCCTCCTAGTTACCCTCCACGGTGCCCGCAATTTCTGCAGTCATTTTCTTGACCATTTCATCGATTTCATCGATATAGCCTTTCTCAAATCTACCTCGCATTAAGTCAGTTCTGGATTGAACGTTTACAACATCATTGAGCTGTGCTCCTGAAGCCATCGCTGACTTAGCTGACTCTTGGAATGCAAGTATTGCCTTAGCCATTCTGTATTGTAGGTTGATATCACAATAAGCATCAACTTCGTGGAAGCCATTCTGCTGGAGGAAAAACTCTCTTATCATTCTGGCGACTTCCAAGGTAAGCTGTTGATCAACAGGTAGTGCATCGGAACCAACTAACTGAACGATTTCCTGTAATTCAGCCTCAATCTGAAGCAGACCGCTTACTTGGGTTCGTATTTCAGGGAAGTCTTGTGCGATGTTGTCTCTAAACCACTGGTCTAAACTCTGGGGATAAAGTGAATATGAGTTCAGCCAATTGATCGCTGGAAAGTGCCTCTGTCTAGCCAATCCAGCGTCCAAACCCCAGAAAACCTTGACAATCCTCAAAGTTCCTTGTGAAACTGGTTCAGAGATGTCACCACCGGGTGGTGAAACAGCACCAATTACCGTAACTGAGCCATCATCACCATTTAGTGTCTCAACACGACCTGCTCGTTCATAGAATTCAGCAATTCTAGACGACAAATATGCTGGGTATCCTTCCTCACCGGGCATCTCTTCCAATCGAGAAGAAATTTCACGCATTGCTTCAGCCCACCTAGAGGTTGAATCCGCCATCAGGGCGACATCGTAACCCATATCTCTGAAGTATTCTGCTATTGTTATACCGGTATATACTGATGCTTCACGGGCTGCGACAGGCATGTTTGATGTGTTCGCAATCATAACCGTCCTGTTCATCAATGGCTTCCCAGTGTTTGGATCGATTAGATGAGGGAATTCATCCAATACTTCAGTCATTTCATTACCACGCTCTCCACAACCAATGTAAACTACTAACTGCGCGTCTGAATACTTGGCCAGAGACTGCTGAGTAACAGTTTTTCCAGAACCAAATGGCCCGGGGATACCGGCTGCGCCACCTTTGGCTAGCGGGAATAAGAAATCAAGGATTCTCATGCCGGTTACAAGCGGTGTATCCGGGGCGTATTTTTGTCGGTATGGTCTAGGCGACCTTACCGGCCATTTTTGCATCATCTGTAATTCGGTGCCATCGTCAAGTGTACATACTGTTTCAGTGACATTGAAGTCGCCCGATTTGATGGTTTTGACTTTACCACTCTTGCCTGGAGGTAGCATGATTTTGTGCACGATAGTTTCT
>MDTA01010770.1_pt1 | contig 20854 bp, 19 predicted proteins | sample 811151 | NCBI WGS metagenome assembly MDTA01 (sample SAMN05326648, study PRJNA326480) | marine metagenome | isolation source: seawater | place: Indian Ocean: South | collected 2010 | reverse complement strand
CAATCATAATGGACAGCCTAGCTTCCCGGGCCCCGAGGTCGCCTCCCGATACGGGAGCATCCAAAGCGCCGATACCTTTCTCGCTGGCGGCTTCCGCGATACGCTTGGCCAGGAGTGGACTCGAAGTCGTCATGTCTATAACCAAAGCCCCGGTCTCAATTGTTTTAAATACTCCGGAATCACCGAAATAGGTTTCCTCAACATCGGCTGGAAACCCCACGATGGTAATCACTACATCCGCATTCTCGGCCGCGGCCGCTGGCGATTCCGCCCAGGTCGCGCCCCGAGCCACCAGATCGTCAGCCTTCGACTGGGTACGATTGAAAACAGTCAACCGATAGCCGGCATCCAACAAATGCCCAGCCATGCTTTTCCCCATAACTCCAATCCCGATAAATGCGATGCACTCTTTTGACATAATTCAAAATCGTTAGCGCTAGATTCTAAAATGGCTAACGAAAACTTATTTAAGACAAGCGCAATATAACCTCCGTGGCTGTTTAACGGGATGATGACATCAATTTTTCATTGTAGGGTCGTCGCTCTCGGCGACCACCCGCGATCTCGCATATGGATCAGCTTAAATTGAAGTCGAGCGTAGGAGCGGGTTTTTCCCGCGACTAAGAAGGGTAGAACAGGCTTCTAGCTTGTGTCGAAACAGGCAAGATGCCTGTTCTACTCTTTGGCGTAAAGCCGCTCCTGCAGCTCGAACTGACCCGCGAATTCATCTTTAGCATGGATAAGTTGACGCCAATAAGCGGTTGCAGAATCAGGGCATGAAGTCACCGCGAACGGCGACCCTACAAGCGCGTTCCCTCAAAATCCTAGATCGCTTGCTTTCCAGAATCCAGATCCTAGAAACAAGTGGAGAATGCCGACCGAAGTTGTCACCGATAGACAGACATATGAGCGAGTCATCCAAGAGGCCGTTGCCCAAGCGGAAGCCTTCGTTTGGATCGCAACCGCCGACATCAAAGATCTGCATGTAGATCGAGGAAAACGGATGGTCCCCTTCCTCAATGTTCTGTCCGATTTGATCGACGACGGTGTAGTTGTTCGTATTATACACGCAAAAGAGCCTGGGCCTGCTTTTCGGAACGACTTTGATCGCTTTCCCAATCTGATTAATGGACTGGAAATGATTCTCTGTCCACGGGCCCACTTCAAGACGGTAATTGTCGATGGAAAAACCGCCTATACAGGCAGCGCCAATCTGACCGGTGCAGGCATGGGGGCCAAATCGGAAAATCGCCGTAATTTCGAGTCAGGCATTCTTTCCGACCAGCCGGAAATCATTCGCCCCCTGATGGAGCAGTTTGACGCTTTGTGGATGGGTGAGCGATGCCAACCTTGCCAACGCAAGGAGCACTGCGTCACTTACCACGAGCTGCTCGGCGGATAGAGCAGGCAATCGTTATCATATTTCTATCGATTCGCCTTTCCACGGCCGGGGGCTCCGTCTAGATTCGGTATGATTTATGAACCTTCAGGACTTCGGAGACAGAATTCGCCATCGCCGCAAGAAATCGGGCCTCACACAAACCGATATCGCCAACGCGGTCCAGGTAAGCCCGCAAGCCGTCTCCAAGTGGGAACGTGGCGAGAACGCCCCGGACATCAGTCTCCTGCCCAATCTTACCCAGCTACTTGGCGTATCCATTGAATGGTTATTAGGCTGCCAAAGTATCGATAAGGATGTCATTGAAGCCACCACCATGGACATCCGAGCCGCTCGAGCCCGTGAAAAGTCCGAGCGTCTCGAGCCTCGCGATTTCGCCAACTGGACCAATAGCGTCTGCTATCAAGTTACTGAGTCGGCACTGCGCTACGGGGGCATCCCCATCAAAACTCGAGGGGCAGGCATCCTCTGCTTTTTCTCCGGCAGCTTTCATCAGGACCGAGCCATCGACGCGGCTCTCAATGCTATCCATCTGCACAATGAACCCCTGAAAATCGGGATGAGCACGGGGATGGTTTATTTCGGCTCCATTGGGCACCCTGACTATGCTCATCCGGACATCATCGGAGAAGCGGTTAGTATCGCCTTGCTCAACTCCGAGTGGGCGGAGAGCCATACGAAAACTTCCACCGCGGTAGACGCGAAAACTATCGACGGATCCAAGCTCAAGGACCGCTCCGACCTCGTCCGACACCAGGCCACCTTCCCCGGCATCAGCCACCAAGTCACCGCCGTCGAGCTGCCTACGAATTTCTGACCTAAGTTCAATAAACCAGTCTCCTTACGCCGTCGGGAGCTCCCAGAACCTAGTCCTAAAATCCATGGACTGGCCCGTTTGTGCAGTGAAACTGATCACGTGATCAGTTTCACTGCACAATAGAGACGGAGCTTTTCGATTAATTAAAAAGGTAGATCTGAAAACCAAGAAGCCGGCTCCAACTATTTGGAGACCGTCTCTAACGGGGTTTTTGGTTAAATTGTCTTGGACTGATTAGGCCTTGCCGAAAATGGTGTTCCCATCCGAGCGAAGATCCTCACAGGCTGTGATCAGGCGGTTAGCCATGCTCTCTTCCGCCTTTTTCAAGTACGAACGCGGATCGTAGGTCTTCTTGTTGCCCACTTCGCCATCGATCTTGAGAACGCCTTCGATGTTTTCGCCGATGTGGGTAACGATGGGTCGCGTAAAGGCGTACTGAGTGTCCGTATCGATGTTCATCTTGACCACGCCGTAGTCGAGGGTTTCGCGGATTTCGCTAAGCTCGGAGCCGGAGCCGCCATGGAAAACGAGGTCCATTTCCGCTTCCGCTCCATGCTTGTCCATAACCGCCTTTTGGCCATCACGCAAAATAGTCGGCTTAAGCTGGACTGCGCCTGGCTTGTAGGCCCCGTGCACGTTGCCGAAAGTCGCCGCGAACAGAAAGCGTCCAATAGGTTGCAAAGCCTCATAAACTTCCAGCATGTCTTCCGGCGTCGTGTATAGCTTTTCAGCGGGTAGACCAGACGTATCGTGTCCGTCTTCTTCACCACCTACGCAACCTGCTTCCACTTCTAGGATGATGTCGAGCTCGGCACACTCTTTCAGGAGCTCCTTGGAAATTTCGAGATTCTCATCCAAAGACACGACTGATCCATCGAACATATGGGACTGGAAAAGCGGGCCTTTTCCTTCGGCAATGCGCTTCCGAGACGCTTCCAGGAGTGGCTTGAGAAATCCGTCCACCTTTTCCGGATGGCAATGGTCCGTGTGCAGAGCGACCAGTACATCGTACTTCTCCGCCAAAACATGGGTGGCCTCGGCAAGTACGATGGCCCCGAAGGCCGCGTCCTTTACACTAAGACCAGAAGCGAACTGGCCGCCTCCGGTAGAAACTTGGATGATGCCATCCGATTTCGCATCTGCGAACGCCTTGAGGGCGGCATTGATGGTCACGATCGAGGTGATGTTTACCGCTGGGTACGCATAGCCGCCTTTTTGAGCGGCATCCAGCATGGCTTCGTATTGCTTAGGTGTAGCGACAGGCATGGTTCGTGATGCTGTTTCGTTTAGTTCGTTTTTAGGAAGGCATTCTACCCGAATCGCGGCAAATCGCCCCGATTTCCCGGGAAAAACCCACCATGAAGCGCAAACCGCATCCTCTGTCCAGCGTAGGATTACTGCAAAACAGCTAGCTATCGTGAGGCGACTGGTACCTCGCCAATTGCGAACACAATCTACTCAACTAGAATCTGGACGAATACCCTACAAGTGGGATACGCATTAGCAACACTGTCCAACACCCATCTGACCGCTCCAATGAAATCTCTCCACTGTGGGCCCGGACGATTTCTCGAGTAAGACTCAATCCAAGCCCCCCTCCGCTTTGAGCGCCGCGAGAAGAATTGGCTCTATAAAATCGATCGAAGATCTTATCGCGATATTCTTCGCCAATCGCATCGCCTTGATTCCAGACTAACGAAGCACATGGCCCAGTTTGGGTAACTCGATCACACCCTTCTGGATGCCGTCGATCGCCTTGAAGTAAAAGACAACACCTACATCATCTACACGACCGACCATGGCACGCCCGGTAGAAACTCACCCTTGAGCGGAGGCAAAGGCATGGTTTGGGAAGGTGGCCTGAGAGTGCCTTTCATTATAGCCAACCCCGGCATTCAACCAGGCGTCTGTTCCTATGTTCGGGTATCCGCGATGGATCTACTACCCACCTTCGCTGAATGGGCAGGTGTAAAAGAAGAACTTCCATCTCTCGTAGAAGGAGGGAGTCTTGCTTCATTATTGAAGAACAAAGGGCAGGGCTCCGTAAACAGACCACGAGAAGAATTCGTGTCCCACTTTCCTCACTACGACAAAGATCCTCAAGGTCCCGCTTCCGCTATCATTCTGGGAGATTACAAACTTATACGCGTTTACGAAACGGGGGAACGCAAGCTATTCGACCTATCGGAAGACCTAGGCGAAAGCGACAACTTAGCCAAAAAAATGCCTGGCAAAGTAGCGGAACTCGATCGACGCCTCACCGATTACCTTGAGAGCGTCGATGCGAAATTCCCAACACTCAATCCTAACCACGACCCAAATGTGACCGCTGGCTCTCTCCCCGGAGAAACCCGACGAGGAGGCAATCGCGGAAGTCGGGAACGACGCGAAAATCGTGAGAGCAGAAATCGCGGCGAGAGATAACGATTTTCTTGGGCCCTCCCAGATCGCAGAAAAATTATTAGATATCCAATCCAGATAACCTAAGCTGATCCACGCTCGTGGCCATCTGCAGACCACAACCGTCCACCATGAAATACCTCCCTATCACCCTTCTGTTGATCTCCGCTTCCCTCTTCGCTGATGGGAAGCCCAACATCCTTTTTCTGCTTTCTGATGACCAAGACTGGACCGAAACCTCCTTACAGATATATCCCGATATACTCGAGGCGAAAAGTCCGCATATGCAAACTCCGAACCTCGAGCGTTTCGCGCTCCAAGGCATGCGTTTCAGCCAAGCCTACGCCCCAGCTCCCGTTTGCGCTCCTGCGCGTATCAGTCTGCAAACTGGTAAGAGTCCCGCACAGCTGCATTGGACCAAAGCCTCCCGGCCCTTCACGGCGGCGGACGGTTTTAAACTGATTCCACCCCAATATATTCGCAACATTCCGGAGTCCGAAATAACGATCGGCGAAAGGCTTCAATCTGCTGGTTATGCGACCGCCCACTACGGCAAATGGCACATCATTGGCTGCGGACCGGAGAAGCACGGTTACGACGAAAGCGATGGAGAAACCAGTAACGGCGATGCCGCCCCTCACAAGGGCGACAATCCGGTAGATATTTTCGGTATGGGGAGACGGGCCGCCGCTTTTATGGAAAAAAGCCAGAAGGCCGGGAAGCCCTTCTTCATCCAAATGTCGTATCACGCTCTTCACTTCCCTGAAAACGCCAAGCCCACAACCCGGGCCAAATATGAGAAGATCCTGAAAGGTGGGAATGAAAAATCGATAGGTAGAGCCGCTTTAGCCGAAAACCTAGACGAAGGAGTCGGGTTGCTGTTGGAGAAAATCGACGCTCTCGGCATTGCCGACGAAACCTACGTCATCTACATGTCCGACAACGGGGGAGGAGGCAATTCTCGCAGCCGACCCATAAGCGGTGGGAAAGGTGATGTTAAAGAAGGAGGTATACGCGTACCTTTGATTATTCGCGGGCCCGGTATCGAGGCAAACTCATGGTCTCACCAGGCAGTCGTCGGCTTCGATTTGTACAACACTTTTAGCGAATTAGCAGGGATCGAAGAGCCTGCGCCAGCTAACACCGAAGGCGGCAGCTTCGTTCACTTGTTAAAGGGAGAAGAACGCCCTGTAAAACGGCCTCGAGAGGAACTCGTCTTCCAATTTCCCCACTACCAAGGGGACACGCCCCACTCTGCTATCATGCTAGGGAAATACAAGCTTCTGCGCTTCTACGAGACCGGAAAGCTTGAATTGTATGATCTTTCCAAAGATCTCAGGGAGAGTGCCAATTTGGCAGATAGAATGCCCGAGAAAACCGCCGATCTTCGTGAGCGACTCGATACCTATTTGGCGGCAATCGATGCCGGTATGCCTGAAATCAATCCCCAATACGATCCCTCCAAACCGCCGGAAATTCGGCGAGACGGCAACCGTGAGCGCAACCGCGACCGCGGGAATCGGCAAAACGATCGACGTCAACGGGATCGAAACTGACACTCCCACGATCTTATGAAGCTAAATTCTCTCATTCTATCAACTTGCGCGCTCCTCCTTATCTCAACGACCTTCGCCCAAAACCGACGAGGGCCCAATACTCCAGAGGGCATCGTCAAGCCGCGATTGTCCGACACCGTCCCGGTCAATATCTATGCGGACAATTGGTTTAAACTCTACATCAACGGTAAGCTAGTGGCTGTGGATTCCATCGATTTCATGCCGCACAACGTGATCTCGGTAGACATTCTACCCGAGTACCCGATGACCATCGCTGTGATGGCCAAGGACGGCGGCTATGCGAAGACCGGTCTCGAATATAACAACAGCAATATCGGGGACGGCGGATTTATCCTGAAAATCGGGTCCGATATCGTCACCGACGCTTCATGGAAGGCGAAGAACTTCTTTTACGGCCCGATCGGGGGAGACAAGGCTAATCCCCGCGTGCAGCATATCGACATTCCGGAGGATTGGTATGCGATCAATTTCGATGATTCCAGCTGGGAGCAAGCCACGGAGTACTCGGAAAGCGCCGTTCGCCCTCGGGGTACCTTCGCCGAGACGGATTTCGACGGAGCCAAATTCATATGGACCGGAGACCTGGACCTAGACAACACCATCATCTTTCGCAAACGCGTCGAACGACCAGGATGGAAGCCTCGTTGGAATGTCGGTGAGCGCTGAACGCTTTTTAGAATTTCCTGAAAATTAGTGAGCGAAACTTTTTTCCAATTTTTCGGTTCACAGTATAATCAGTTCACTCGCACCCACGTTATCCAGCCAGACGATAGGTAGTAAATTTGATCAGCCAGCGCGAGCGCGGAGCGAACATAAATTCTCGGTCCCTTTCGATAAGTTGCCGCCCCGATTCGCTAGTGATTTCCAAAATTGGAAAAAAGCGCAAAAAAATTTGAATGCTTGCGAGAGCAGCGTGTCTAAACCCGAAAAATGCGAAAACGTCGAGGCTACTATACATTAGACCAGCTGCTCCGCTTGAAGCGATCGGAGCGACCTAGCGAGGCGTTTTGGAGTGTATTCGACCGGGATTTGCATCGAAAGCAGCGCCTATTGCTCCAGGAGCAATCAGTAGAAGACAGCGAACTCTACGCCGCTCCCTGGTCGCGGACGCGGAAGCTGGCAACCGCGTTTACAGCTATCGCGGCTTGCTGGGCCGTTGGCTTTGTCGCCTTGAATCTAGGGAAAGCGCCCGCCTCCGAAGAAGTCGCGGGAGCCAACTCGTTAGCCTCTGTTTTAGAGCAAAACGCGACAATATTGCAGTCCAGATCGGATTCAACCGATTTCGAAGAAGCCCTCTCTCCATTTCTCGAAGTGGCCACCCCTGTAGAACTAATCGAGCAGGGTGTTTCGTCCGAACCGCTGCTGGCTAGCGCCAGGACCGAAAACGGCACTGCTCGGAAACCGCAATATTTCGTTCAAGCTTCTTACACGCTGGAGCTCGATACGATTATGGAGCCCGTTAATTTTGAAGACGCGATTGCATTCAATGCCGACGAAAGCGTTACACGAACCATCTTAGAAAAGTATACTCACCCTTTGAGCGATAGAGGATGGAAATACGACCAGTATTTGGCGAACCGTTCTGATCCTCTGAATCGAATTTCAGCTGCCGCCTTCGACCTGGAAGTGTTCGATCGCGAAACCCGCCGCGACCGCAAGCTCAACAAGCTGACGTTGAAGTTCTGAGCTGCGCGGGCTGAAGCGCCGCGCTACCTTCTGAAGCTTGCCATTTTTGAAGGGTCCTGCGATCTGTAGGCCGCTTTATGAAACTGGCCCAGAGAATCAGCAATTTACAGCACGAAGGCGCCTATCGGGTAATGAGTCTGGCTCAATCGCTCGAACGCGAGGGCAAAGACATTGTCCATTTGGAAATCGGCCAGCCCGACTTCAAAACATTTCCAGAAATATCCGAAGCCGGCAAACGTGCGATCGATGAAGGCTACACGCGCTACAATCCTTCGGAAGGCTACGGGGACCTGAGGGAATCGATCGCAGAATTCTCAAAGCAGCGTGGCATCCATTCTCAGCCTTCCCAAATCGTAGTCGGGCCAGGAGCCAAGCCTGTGTTGCTCTTCCCTCTAATGGCCTTGCTGGAGGAAGGGGATGAAGCCCTATATCCAGACCCTGGATTTCCTTCCTATCGAGCGGATATCGAAATCGCTGGAGGCACTCCCGTTCCTGTACCCCTAGTCGAAGCCAACAGCTTTTCTTTCGATCTCGAGGCATTGGAAGCAAGAATCACCGAAAGAACTAAAATCCTGATACTGAATTCGCCGGCCAACCCAACCGGAGGAGTCATCTCCAAGCCCGACTTAGAAGCCATTGCCGCCCTAGCTCAAGAACACAAATTCTATGTATTGAGCGACGAAATTTATTCGCGGTTGGTCTACGACGACTCCCCTGCTGAAAGCATTTATACCATCGATGGGATGCCGGAGCGAACTATCATCGTCGATGGTTTTTCTAAGTCCTACGCCATGACGGGTTGGCGGCTCGGCTACGCGATCATGCCCAAGGCTCTCGCAGCCAAGGTCTCGTTACTACTCACGCACGCTGTCGGTTGCACGGCTGGCTTCACGCAGCGGGCAGGGATTGTCGCGCTTCTGGAATGCGACGACGATGTATCCAAAGTCGTTCAGCAATACCAAAAGCGGCGAGACGCCTTTGTCGCTGGACTGAATAGCATTGACGGCATCCGCTGTCGCCTCTCGGAAGGCGCTTTCTACGCCTTTCCCAATGTGTCGGCGATCGGTATTCCTTCGACGACGCTGGCCGACCGCTTGCTCAACGAAGCTGGAGTGGCCTGCCTTTCAGGAACGGACTTTGGGCCCAATGGTGAAGGGTATCTGCGTTTCACCTACGCCGCATCGCAAGCGGAGCTCGATGAGGCGGTCAGACGCGTTGGCGAATTCGTAGCTGGGCTGTGATCGCTCAAGAGGCAGGGAGGGAGGGCTCGGTACTCCAGTAAAACATTGTCGCGGGCTGAAGCTCCGCGCTACTTTTGGACCCGAACCTAGGATTCTTCCTCTGCGTCCATTTTTTCAAGCATGGCTTTCGCTGCTTTGTAAGCTCGAGGACTGTCTTTGCGCCTTATGGATGCATAACTCTCCCGCGCCCTATTCCGTTTGTCTAGATGCCAATAGGCATTGGCCTCGAGTACTTGGGCCCATGATCGCACTTCCTTCCTAGGTTCTTCGACACTGTTCAGGAGCGCCTCGGCTATTTCCAAGCCAATCTCCGGATTTTCCAAATGTATAGCCGTATTGCCCATGTGGATCGAAACCCAGTCCTTCATATCATGCAGGTAGGAAACTTCGGGGAGAGATAGAGCTCGCTCATAGGCCTCGAAGGCCTCCTGATAACGTTCCTGTTTTCGTCGCAAGTGACCCAGCAGAACGACCGCATCTACATTATTGGGGAAGCGTTCGAGGAAACGATTGAGGATCTCCCCAGCCTTTTCTTTGTCCTCGAGCAACTCCCACTGAATACCAATTTGATAGTAGAGGCTTTCGTATTTCGTTAGGAATCCCTTCGTCTCGGCATCATGCAATTGCTGAAGCCCTTTTTCCATGTCTCCAGAGAAGCGCAGGAGCATAGCAATGGGCTTCAAATAAGCCGGAGCTTCGTCTAAGAAACAATTAGCCACGCCGAGTGGCATTTTCGCATCATGAAAATCCGGAAACTCCTTGAGAATCCCTTTCAAATGAGCCAAGCCCGAATTGGCCTTGAAGAAACCGCCCAGCCATCGCCCATTTTCGATATAGTAACGGGCTAGGTTTAGCTCGCACATAGCCAGAGCATAGCGAGCGGTTGGATCAGACTCGTTATCCGAATAGTAGTCTTTGGCCACTTCAATCGCATCCTCCGAGGCCTTTTCGAATTGTTTCGCCAATTCCTCGTCGGTGCCACCTGCGTAGCCATCCAGTCGAAATAGGCGGGCCGCGTTCAAGCACGGCCCCAACGGCGAATCTGGATAGGAATCGGTTATCTCATCGATCAATCCTGCCGTACTCGGATCCAAATTGTATCCGAGATCCATGACACGCTCGATCTTTTCCGTGGGAACGCCCAAATAGAACTCTGATTGCTGGGCAAAAAGCGATTGGCAGCAAACGGTGATTCCCAACGCAAAAAACTCCAAGCGCCAGACCGGCATTTCAAATCCTTTAAGCATCTCTCAACCCAACCTCCCGAACGTCAGTCGTTCGTTTTCAATTTCAAGCTAGATGGCGCTTCGAGAGTATCTGGAATATCCGGCTTGGGCATCTTTCGCACCAAAGCCACTCGAAAGCCGATGTTATTGTTGTATTCATGGAGTGGAAACCAGTTTCGATTAGCGATACGGCACGCATACACCCATTCCGATTCTTTAGGTAGTCGAAATTCCAAGGGTTCGTCCAAACCTTCCGGCAACAGATTCGTAAGCTCCACGCAAAAGGCTTGGGCATCTATCCAGGAAACCTGTTCTACAGGCAAACCATCCCCTTCCTTAACGAAAAATGATGGATTCAATCCGATGATCGATTCATAAATTCGTTGAGTAATTGGGATCTTCCCTAGCCAGAATCCTTGCGGAATCTCGATCAGCACAGGCGAGTCGCGATTGCCGAAATTGAAAGATCCTTCGGGCACCCAAAGCATATCCAAGGAAAAACCTTCCTCTTTTTCGAAGGAAACGGGCGAGCCCGGTTCCGGCTTTTCCATGCCAGTATCGCCATCCAGCCTAACCTGTTGGAAGTCGTCCTCAGGGACCGTATGACCCTCAAAGGTTTCATCACTTTCCGAGCCCGCAATGATCGCGCCTTTGAGATCTTTGCCTTCAACACCAAATCCACCGAGATTCGAATCCCGCATGATCAGCTTCTTGCTGCGATGCTCGTCATTCGATGACCGACCCCGTTCGATGTAATCGATCATCTTATTAGTGGCAAATCCTGGGACGACGATCTCCTCGGGACTGCTGGTATCCAATACTTGCTGAGCTGCGAAAAACTCTTGTACGGAACGATGCAGGAAGCGGTAACTACGCTCTCCGGCCCCAAACTCGTGTCTTTGGAGCAACGAATACGGACCAAATGTCATCAGCTGGAGTTGAAAGGGATCTTTGTCCGCGGGAAGCCACCCCAGAACTCTATGTTCAGACACTGAATACTGACCCAGCCCCATCATTCGAGTGGAAAGGATTTTGGCAAAATCGTAGAGCGACTCGATGGTCAATAGCGGATTGTCTCGTTCAGCGGCAACCTCGCTTTCCTCGACTAGCCATTGCACGGATGCGATTTCCATCAACGCGTATTCGTCGGGAATGGGTCCATCATTATCGAAAAGGAATCCGACCAATGATGGCGACTGAGGACGGTGCTTCAGAACGCCGAGATTTGCCACTTGCTTGGCAGCGTCTTCACGCTCTCCCTTCCGAAATAGCCGCTGTTTCCACTGAGCCGGATAGCGACTGTCCAAATACATATCCACTTGGTCGGTGTCGAAATCCAGCATGACCATTAGCGGGCAATCGAAATCGCCAACCTTGCCCCCTTCGTCCCCGGTTGATTGGTCGCTTATTTGCTGGAAGAAATAGCGATTGTCGCAAGCGATCACAACTCGATTGAATGACTCGCTCGCTTCCAAGAGGTCCAGCAAACGCTGGCGAGGCGAGGATCTCGCTTCGCGATCTTCATCCAAACCGTCTAGGAGCAAGACGCACTCCGATGGATTATGTATGGAAGCGATTTTATCTAGCGTATCTAGCCCCAGTCGAAACAGCTCGCACCGAGCAGGCCGATCTCGCGATTCCAGAATTTGGGACAGCCTCAACAGGGAAAGGAACGATGTCTTGCCCAAGCCAGAATTCCCCAGGACAAGCAATTGGTTGCCTCCTTTGATCGATGGGTCGATGCCGTCCCCCATAAATAGATTGATGGCGTCGAATGCCGAACAAGCGGATTTGCCCGTATTCCCTGTGTGGTCCTGGTACCGGCAATTCGGTTCGATGTAGCAACGGACGAGCTCAATGGGGTCATTGAAAATATCGCTCAGCATGCTGATCGAACCAGGATGATTCTTTTCCGCATTCCACAGCGTGTCCCCTTGTGGCTCTAGCCGATCCGAAGCGATATACATAGTTAGATCTTCTCAGATGTCTCCACTGGCATCAACGAGCATAAGTAGGCGCATATTTAGCGCTATCAACACCGTAATTGTCGGGGTGGCGATGGGAATTAGGATCTCGCTCAGTGAAAGGACTTCGCCTTCGGCGGAGCTGTGGAGGTTTGGGTGAGACTTCGTCTCAGAGTCCTACCGACGCGGATCGCAGGCGAGCCGCCTGCTGTGATATGAGAAAATGATGGTGGTATTGCAGGCGAGTCGCCTGCGATCCGCGTTTTGGCCCGGCAGGGATTGGCTTCGAGACTTCATCGCTTCGGTCCTGCGGACCCGCACTACGCGCGTCCCATCTCCGCTCGCACGCTCGCTTCGTCAAACCCCGCGGGATTCTAATCCCTGCCATGCGCTCGCAGGAAAAATACGGTTCCTTCTGGGGCCACGTTCTACTCTAAGAGCAGTGTGGCAGCCCGGCAGGGATTCGAACCCCGACTGACTGGACCAAAACCAGCTGTGCTACCGTTACACCACCAGGCTATTGAAGGCCGGATAAATTGCGGAGAGTCTCCAAGGCGTCAAGCGCCGAAATTAACGAAGAATGCCAAACCAAGGATTGACGATCCTAACGCGCTGTGGCTTAACGCATTTTTAATGTCCACAGACTCAAATCCCGTCGCCGAACCCAAATATAAACGCATTATTTTAAAGTTGAGCGGCGAGGTCCTGCGCTGCTCCATAACCGGCGATCCGATTGACTGGGATACCTTGGCCCGGATTTGCGAACAGATTAAGGATATTCGTTCGCTCGGAACGGAAGTTGGGATCGTCATCGGAGGCGGCAACATCTTCCGCGGGCTTTCAGGCTCCAAAGACCGAGGAGTCGATCGCACGACCGGGGATTATATGGGAATGCTCTCAACAGTCATCAACGGGTTGGCCTTCATGGAGTGCCTGGAAAAAATGGGAGTGGTCACGCGCGTCCAAACCTCGATTCCTATGAATCAGGTTGCCGAGCCTTTCATTCTCCGTCGCGCCATACGCCACCTTGAAAAGGGTCGGGTCGTCATTTTCGTGGCTGGGACCGGCAACCCCTATTTCTCGACGGATACTACGGCAGCTCTTCGAGCCAGCGAACTACAGGCAGAGGTCATCATGAAGGCAACCAAAGTCGACGGGGTATACGACAAGGACCCGATGAAGAACGACGACGCGGTGAAGTATGATCAATTGGGCTACATCGACGCTCTGCAGCAGCGCCTCAATATTCTCGATTCCACCGCCTTTTCACTTTGCATGGACAATGAAGTGCCCATCCTGGTCTTCAGTTTGAACGAGGAAGGCAGCATCCGCCGGGCTATTCTTGGCGAAAAGGTCGGTACGCTGGTTTGTTCTGAAACCTAGCCATCCAGCCCACCAATTCTGAGCCAACTGACATCAATACCTATACCCTAAAAGATTATGGACGAAGACGAAATATTTCTGCAATTCGAAGATGGATTGGAAAAGGCGGTCGAGCACGCTTCCAAAGAGTTTTCCAACGTCAATACCGGCAAAGCTAATCCACAAATGGTCGAGGGGATTATGGTCGATGCTTACGGTAGTCAGATGGCCATTCGCGACATGGCGGCTATCTCTACGCCAGACAATCGCACCATCGCCATAACGCCTTGGGACAAAGGGACCCTTCAAGCGATCGAGAAAGCCATCCAAGTATCCAATATTGGCATTACACCTGCAATTATGGGAGACGTCATCCGTCTGCCTTTACCTGAGTTAACCGGCGAACGGCGTCAGGAGCTCGTAAAGCTGGTTAGCAAGCATGCTGAAGACGCGCGCGTCGGTGTTCGCAAAGCTCGACATGACGCCATGGACAGCATCCGGAAACTACAGAAAGATGGCGGAATCTCAGAAGACGATCTAAAGCGCTGCGAGAAGGAAATCCAAACGGAGACCGATAACTCGATCAAGAAAATCAACGAACTCCTCGAAGCCAAAGAGAAGGACCTTCTACAGGTATAGGCGCCCGCGGCGCCAGTTTTTAGTCTGTAGGTTTCTACTCGGACAGCCGAAAAGCTAACGGCTGATCAGCTACCTGCTAAACAGCTCTAAAAGTGAAACGCATCGTCATAAAGCTAGGTACCGGCATTCTGACCAAAGGTATCGGCAAAATCGATACCGATCGGATTGCTTCGATTAGCCAGCAGGTGCACGAGCTCAAGGAACGGGGGTTCGAGCCTCTCATCGTCAGTTCTGGGGCCATCGGCATGGGGATGGGGGTCTTGGGCTTGAAGCGCCGCCCCTCCTCGCTGGCCAAGCAACAGGCTTGCGCCGCCATCGGACAAAGCCGTCTTATCCAATGCTGGCAAGAAGGGCTCGACCCATTTGGCCTGGTTGCTGGTCAAGTGTTGCTGACTCATGAAGGTCTGAGAATCCGGAATCGCTACGTAAATGCCAAAGCTACGATCGACCAGCTGATCAATTGCGATGCCATTCCCGTTATCAACGAAAACGACACGGTCAGCGCCTTCGAAATCAAGTTCGGCAACAACGACATTCTCAGCGCCATGGTCGCCAGTCTAGCGGAAGCTCGTCGGCTCTTCATCCTATCCACCGCTCCCGGACTGATCGATATGGACGGAACCGGTGAGATCATCCCGATAGTCGATGCCGTCACTCCAGAAATCGAGGCGATGGCCAAGGGAACCAACTCGCTCACCGCCGTTGGCGGTATGATTCCCAAGCTTCAGGCTGCTAAGCTGGCGACGGCCGCGGGTTGCGAAACAATCATCGCCGATGGCTCCGAAGCGAACGTTATTTCCCGGCTGATGGATGGCGAAGCGCTGGGCACTCGATTCGAGGCCAGCGATGCTCCCCTCGTATCCAAGAAGCGCTGGCTTGCCTACTTTCAAAGGCCAAGTGGATCCATCCAAATAGACCAGGGAGCCCGCATCGCTCTGATCCGCGACGAACGCAGTCTGCTGGCCGCGGGAATCGCCAAGTGCGAGGGTGACTTTCACGCCGGCGATGTCATCGACGTCTTCGACAGCGAAGGCTATGCGATTGCCCGAGGCGAAAGCGCTTTTTCCAGCCACGAGATTCGGCAGATCTCCGGAAAAAACGCCTCGGAAATCGAAGCGCTCTTTCCTGACAAAAAGCGTTTTGAGGTCATCCATCGGGACGCCCTGGTTCTGCTTTAGCAGGATGCATATTCAGGCCACAAGGTAGGGAGGACCGTCTCTGTCCTCCGATCTCGTCCACAAATGGGGGACCGAGACGGTCCTCCCTACCTAGGCCACCACAGTGATTCACTTGTTGCTTATTGATTTTCTCCTCAGCATCGTTGTTCTCCATATTCGTTTCCCATGGATTTCGACCTGTCTCAGCCAAAGACCGCTTTCGAGATTCCTCCCATCGATTTTAGGGAGGATCTCAACGACGAGCAATATGCCGCCGTCACCGCGGAGCCCGGACCCCTACTGATTCTCGCTGGGGCGGGAAGCGGTAAGACCCGCACGCTTACTTACCGGGTGGCTTACCTGCTTTCCAAAGGCGTTGATCCCAAAGACATTCTCCTGCTCCCCTTTACCAACAAAGCGGCTAAAGAAATGCTCAGCCGCGTGGAAGATCTAACTGGCTATGAGCCTCGGCGCTTCTGGGGAGGAACCTTCCACAGCATTGGACATCGTCTTCTGCGAATTCACAGCGAAGCAGTCGGTCTCGCTAAGAACTTCACGATCTTGGATGCCGGAGAAGCCGAGACCGTCCTCAAGCACGCCGTGGAAGCGGTCGACAAGACCTTTTTCAAGAATAAGACTCATCCCAAGCCTGGTCCGCTCTCCTCGATTATCAGCATGGCTCGCAACACCTGCTCTTCGATCGAGGAAACCATCGTGCACTACTACCCCCAGCACCACGAGCTCATAGAAAACGTACAGTCGTTCGCCAAGGCCTACGAAAGCCGAAAGCAGGAACAAAAAGTGGTGGACTACGACGATCTGCTGACCAATTGGCTTAAACTTATGGATACGTCTCCCGAAATCCGGGAATACTACAATCAGCGATTCAAACATACGCTAGTAGACGAGTATCAGGATACCAATACACTCCAGGCCAAAATCGTAGACATCATGGGCGCCAATCATCAGATAATGGCTGTTGGCGACGATGCTCAATGCATCTACTCATGGAGAGGGGCCAACTACGAGAATATCATCACCTTTCCTGATCGGCATCCGGATACGCGTATCCTAAGAATCGAGACGAACTATCGCAGTACACCTGAAATTCTGACATTGGCGAATTCCGTAATTCAAAATCGGGAAACCCGGGGCTTCGACAAAGAGCTACGAGCCTTCAAGCCCTCCAGCCAAGTTCCCTACGTGGTGCAAGCCATGGACGGGAAGGAGCAAGCCCAGTTTGTCATTACCCGAATTCAAGGCCTCCTCGAGGAGGGTCGCGACCCGAAGGAGATCGCCATTTTGTACCGGGCCCACTACCAGGCCTTAGATATGCAGATGGAGCTGTCTCGAGCAGGAATCGCTTATCAAATCACGAGTGGTGTCCGCTTCTTCGAACAGGCCCATATCAAAGATATGGTCGCCCACTTGCGACTGGTCTACAATTCCAGCGACGCGCCCAGCTTCATGAGGCTGGCGACTTTGCTACCAAAGATCGGGGAAAAGAGCGCTCAGAAGCTCTTCGCACTGGCCAAGGAAACCGCTGAAAACTCTCAGAGGGACTTCATCGACATCCTCAATGATCCCAAGGTGGTCGCCAAAGTTCCCGCCCCGGCGCGAGATGACTGGGAATCGCTTGTCTTGAGTCTGCAGGACATGAAGCAAACCAACGATAGCGGCACTCCCGACCAGGTTGTGGAGATTGGGCTCGAGGGCTGGTATAGCCTCTATCTACAAGGCGCCTACGCCAACTATGTAAATCGTATGGACGACCTCCGCTCGCTGATCGGTTTCGCAGCTCGATTCGAGGAGATGCAAGAGCTGATCGCCCAGATCACCCTCCTCAACTCAGAGGTTGCCGATCGCAATATCGAGGACTCTGACGCTGCCATACGACTCACGACGGTTCACCAAGCCAAAGGGCTCGAGTATGACATCGTGTTCCTAATTGGAGCGGCGGAGAACCTCTTTCCGATCAGACGGGCCGTCGAAGCTGGAGACACGGAAGAGGAACGCCGACTATTCTACGTGGCGGTCACCCGAGCCCGCGATGAACTCTACCTTCTTTTCCCAAAAATGAACACCAAAGGGGGGCCCTCCATGTTTCTTACGCCTAGCCGATTTCTCCAGGAAATTCCCCAGGAGCTCTACGAGCCCGTTCGCATACGTCGAAATTATGGCTGGTAGCCAATAGCAAAACTCGCCAAATTGCCGATCCAAGGATCAAAATGATGAAAGACGTTCTGACAGCGATTCTCCTATTTTCCATTGCCCACCTATGCTCTGGAGCGGAAATCATATTTAGCGATCGCCGCGATGCCGACTCCTTTAAACGCATATCCGAGCACTTTACCGGCAACGAAAATCCTGGACGCTACGTCATCGCTCGAACCGATCCGTCACAACGCGATGGATACTATATTGCGTTGAAACTGGATGAGTCAGATCAACCCGAGAAAGCCGACAAAGTGCTTCTGCACTTCGTGCGCCCCGGTTCTCAGGACGTCGAAACCAAAACCTTGACTATCGGCCCTATCAATAAGGATCGGGCTTTGATCGGCATGACCGACGATGTCTGGAGTTCGACAAGCTCGATTCCAACAGCCTGGAAAATCGAGTTTCTCGACAGCGCCGGCACGGTTATTTCCACCTCCCAGAGCTACCTGTGGTCTAATCGCTCTTAACCGGCTGATCCGTAGATCCATAAATTCGGATGCGCTGGACGGACTGGACTGCTTTATCGCTGAAGACTCCATTCAGTCACGAATCCCTTCGAGAAACGCTCGATGGAGGACAGGCATTTCGCTGGCGGTTCCTCAAAACGGAAAACTGTTGGCAGGGAGTTTGGGGTGAAATAGCCGCTCGAGTCGCTCTCGATCAGAGCGGACAACTCCTATTCCAGCTGCCTGAAGCAATGGCACCGCGCGGGGTTGAAAAGCTTAGCAACTATTTCCTTTCTAGTACCGATTGGCGGGAAATTTCCGATTCCCTGCCCTGGCGAAGCGATCCAGAATTGGAGCATGCGATCGACGCTTGCCCGGGTCTGCGCCTACTCAATCAGCCCTTTCCGGAAACGCTCCTAGGTTTTCTGTGTTCCGCCACCAAGCAAATACCGCAAATCAAACTGCTTTGCGACCAGATGGCTGATTCATTAGGAAAAGAAATTCTGCCTGGCGGTCCTCGAGCGCTCCCTACTTGGGATCAGCTTTCCCGGACAAGCGAAGACTCTCTTCGATCGCTAGGTCTCGGTTTTCGGGCAAAGAACATCAAAAAAACGGCGGACGCGATCGGCCGAGATCCCGAAGTTCTGCAACGCATTGAAAATCTTCCTTATCCCGAGGCTCACGCCGCCTTGCTCGAGTTTCCTGGGGTTGGATCGAAAGTGGCCGACTGCGCTCTATTGTTCGGAGCCCGCATGTACGAAGCCTTTCCAGTTGACACTTGGATCCTGAAAGTTCTCGAGAAACGCTATGGGTTGACAGGCTGGAAGAAGGACCAGCTCGAAGCATTTGGGCGTATCCACTTCGGACCATACGCTGGTTTCGCTCAACAGTATCTATTCGCTCACGAGCGGGCACTGTCCTAGATCGGCTAGTATTGGTCTTGTCCCGTCTCTTTTGAACCCTATACTTTCGCGTGAACTGAGATTACGTGGACAACGACCCCGACAAACTAAATTTTCTAGAGAAATCGCTCGACCGATCGAGAGAGAAGCAGCATCCGGGAACGCCGCGCAAACCCCCGTTTCCAGTAAGCCAATCGCTTCGATACTATCTTTCCAATTTCGGAAGAGAGCATAAGCTCCCCATTGCCTATCGAGACCTGGAAACGTTTTCCGCGTCCGCTCCACTCTACGATGACAAAGAACAGGATACGCTCTGGCAGACAGTCATCTATGATCATGTGGTGAATGTTCGGCTGTCCGAGGGTCTCAAAAAAGTCTACGCTATCCTAAAAGCGGGAGGCGACCAATCGGTGATCCACCATCTGTATGTCGACCGCATCGATTATTGCGTATTCGGAAATTCCAAGCCGTTTCGTATCCGTATAGTGAATTCTAGAAACGACAATCAGGACTATTTCTACGTCAAGAAAGCCGATGCATCACGTCTTTATGGATTGGAGCTCGAGCATTTGCTTTCACCCAATCGCATGCACTTTCTTACGGACAAGGATACCTTGATTGAAGAGCATATCGTCGGTCTTCCTGGCGACATGTTTATCGAGCATTGGCTGGAGAGCAATCAATTGAAGGCCATTCGTATCGCCAAGGAGCTCATAAAATTCAATGAGCGTTGCTTTGTTCGACTCCTCGGAGACATGCGTCCCTACAATTTCATTGTCGATATAACTCCTGATTTTGAAGAGACGCAGATACGGATTCGAGCGATGGATTTCGATCAGCAATCCTACGACGGTCGTAAGAACTTCTATCTTCCTCAATTTTTCAAAGAGAACAATCCGCTAGTCGGATTCTGCGTTAGTCATATCGATGCCAAAACCGCCTATCAATATCAGAAAGAAGAGCACCATCTGATTGCCCGGAGAATGAAGACGGGCAACCTTCGAATTAAGGCTGTTCTGGATACAATGACTAAAGACGAGCTGGCTCCCGAGGAGAACCTCCAGCAGCTACGCCAAGAACTGTCAGCCCATTACAAAGATGATACCTTCCTTAAACGCAAATCGATGGGCGGACTCGTTCGGCAAAGCCTTCTTCGAATCTATGATTCCACCCGGGCTTGATTCCTAGAAATGCTCGTGTGCGACGCTCATATTCACTTGTATCCATATAGTGTATACAAATACCCTAACGAATGGGCCAACGCTCGAGGAGAGTCTTACTGGCTCAATTGTGTAGTTCCACCCAAAGGCCCACAACTTCAAGGCTGGGCTGACATAGAAACGCTAATTCGCGATATGGACAACGCAGACGTAGAGAAAGCGATTGTTGTCGGATGGTACTGGGAACATTTTGAAGTTTGCCTGGAAAATATTTCTTGGCAGCAAGACTGGTTGGACAGGCAGTCGAATCGCATCTTTGCGTTCGCCCCTTTCAACGCCAAGGGGGGCCAAGCAGCGATCGATTCAATCAATCGAGCATTCGACCAAGGCTTTTCAGGTATCGGAGAGCTCAATCCGCCCGCTCAAGGCTACGACTACAATCATGATTGCCTCTTGAAAGTTATAGAATTGGCCGGCGCTCGCGGAAAATGGGTCAATTTTCACGTTACAGACCCTGAGTCGAGAGACTACCCGGGAAAGATCGATACGCCAATCCACCAGTTGATGGAGCTTGCGAAGGCGTTTCCAGCAACGCGATTTATCTTTTCACATCTAGGGGGCATGATGCAGCTCGAACGGTTAGCTGAATTAGAAAATGTAT
>MDTA01088077.1_pt1 | contig 20858 bp, 23 predicted proteins | sample 811151 | NCBI WGS metagenome assembly MDTA01 (sample SAMN05326648, study PRJNA326480) | marine metagenome | isolation source: seawater | place: Indian Ocean: South | collected 2010 | reverse complement strand
GTGGTGTGCCTTGATGTGTTGGAGCATCTTCCCGAGCCTTCGGAGCAACTGATGGAGTTTCACCGGCGTCTGACACCGGACGGCCGAGCCTTGCTGAACTGGTATTTCTTCAAGGGCCACGACGGCGAGTACCCGTTTCATTTCGATGACCCGCAGCTGGTGGACAGCTTCTTCCTCACCCTTCAGCGTCAATTCCTAGAGGTGTTCCATCCTCTGTTGATCACAACCCGGGTCTACCGACCACTCGAGAGTGGCCTTTGAAGACTCGATGACCCAATCCGCTGGCCAAGGACGCTGGCTGATCCGCTTGATTGTGATCAAGAAAGTGCTTCTGGCGGTCGTGCTGTTGTTAATCAGCTTGGCGGCCTTGTTCGGCGATGTGCACTACGCGCAGCTTTCAGATTTTGCCGCCAGTTGGGGGAAGGCCGACCGCCAGTTCCTCTCCGCGATGGCACAGAAGGGAACTGTGCTGGGGCCAACCCGCCTGATGCGACTGGCGATGGTGTCGGGTTTCTATGCGGTATTGATCATTGTGGCGGCCTGGGCCACCTGGATCGGCCGCCGGTGGGGTGAGTGGTTGTTGGTGGGGATCTTGGCCTTGGCTCTCCCCCTGGAAATCATGCACGCCCTGCATGAACAAAGCCCCAGAACGCTGGTCGTTCTGGGGCTCACTGTTCTTGGCTTGGTGGTCACCACACGTCAGGCTCTGCGTTCGATGCGTGGCGATTAACCCCAACGCACCATGGGGCTGATCAGGCAACGCATCAGATCGATGCTGTGATGTTGATGCGCTTGCGGTTGCGTAGTCCACGGCGAATGGTCTCGAACTTGACCACGCCATCGGTGAGGGCAAACAGGGTGTCGTCTTTGCCTTGTCCGACGTTGATGCCGGGGAGCACGGCGGTGCCGCGCTGACGGATCAGGATGGAACCGGCGGTGACGGTCTCCCCGCCGTAGGCCTTGACGCCCAGGCGCTTGGAATTGGAATCGCGACCGTTGCGTGTTGAGCCTGTGCCTTTCTTATGAGCCATGAGTAGGAACGGAGTGGAGAGGTAAGTAGCGAGCTGAAACCGGGTTGATCAGCTGATGGCCTTGCCGCCGACAGAGATGGACTGAACCATGACGCGGGTCAGTTCTTGACGATGACCATTCTTGCGACGGGTCTTCTTCTTGGGGCGCATCTTGTAGACAATCACCTTGGGACCGCGGCGGTGGGCCATCACCTTCAGTTCGACACTGGCGTTTTTCACATAAGGCTTGCCCAGTGTGGTGCCCTTGGCGTCCTTCACGAGCAAAACATTGTCGAGCGTCACCGTGGCGTCGACATCGGCCTGGAGGCGGTCGAGATCGTAATAACGGTTGGGTTGCAGCCAGAACTGTTGGCCTGAGGCTTCAACGATGGCGTAGCTGCCCGTCTCAGGGGCTGCGGAGGTGGTGGTACTGGTTTCGGCCATGAAACGAAAAGACGCGGTCAGGCTCGGACAAGCCGATTCGGCCTGAGCCGCAATCGAAAGACAAACAAAGATCTTCGTTCTTCGCTCTGCCTTTCGTCAAGATTCACCTCAGGACCCAGTCGCGGTGGATGGCCCGTCCGGCACTCACGATCGCTTTGCTGTTGCGCACTCGAGCACTGGTTGATGTGTGTTGTCAGTGGTTGCCGGTGAATCGTTACGCCCCGGTGGATCTGGGGGAGGTGGAGTCGGGTCAGCAGGTGTTGGAGCTGCTGTCGCATCAGCGCGAGGCGGTGGATGCGGTGGTCATTGAGCAGTCCTTGCTGGATGGCACAACCCGTGAATCCCTCGGCCAAGAGGGTCTGCTGTTTCCAGCCGTTGTTGTGGGTGACTTGATGGGGCGGGTGGATTACCACCCGGAGGAAGTGCATCTCCCTGGAGATCAGCTTGAGCAGCTGGGTTACAACGTGGATGCCGCCATCTCACGCTTTCTGCGTCAAGGCCAGAAAGAGGTGATGCCAGAGGATGGCGCTGAGCAAAATGCCAGGCCCTCGATTGATGGCAGCGCCTGGAGGATGTCCAGCCGCCTTCAAGAACGGCTCGGTTACCTCGGCGTTTTTTACAAGCGCGATCCGTCACGGTTTCTCGCCAATCTTCCACTGGATGAACAGCGCGATCTGGTGCAGTCGTTGCAGCGCACCTATCGCGATCTGCTCATCAGCTACTTCCGGGATCCAGCTGCTGCCAACCAGGCCTTGGAAAGCTTCGTGAACACGGCCTTTTTCGGTGACCTGCCCATCACCCGCGCTGTGGAGATCCATATGAATCTGATTGACGAGTTCTGGAAGCAACTCAGACTTGAAGGACATAAGAACGATTTCCTTCAGGACTATCGCCTCGCGTTGCTCGATGTCATGGCTCATCTCTGCGAGATGTACCGACGTTCGATTCCTGCTGAGGTCCCCTTGATGCCCTCTGCCGGGGAACGTCGCATTCTCAACGAACCGGAGGTGTCCCCATGAGCCCACGCAAGACCTACATCCTGAAGCTCTATGTCGCAGGGAACACGCCCAACTCCATGCGGGCGCTCAAAACCCTGCGCAACATCCTCGAAACGGAGTTCAAGGGGGTCTACGCCCTGAAGGTGATCGACGTGCTTAAAAATCCCCAGCTGGCCGAAGAGGACAAGATTCTGGCAACGCCTACCCTGTCCAAGATTTTGCCGCCTCCAGTGCGGCGCATCATCGGCGATCTCTCGGATCGGGAACGGGTGTTGATCGGTCTTGATCTGCTCTACGACGAGCTCACCGACAACAGCCTCACGTCTTCTCTGATGGAGTCTCTTGAGGGTGTCGACACAGTCGAGTCAGATTCTTAAGCCCGACGGTGCACCCGAAGATCAGCACATCTTTTCTCTTTAGCTTGGCTCCGTAAGGTTGCCGCTATGCAGATTTCCAGCTCCAGTGGTTCCCCACAGATGCAGGTTCAGAAGCTCCCAACAGGGATTGAGGGCTTTGATGATGTCTGCCAAGGAGGCCTGCCAATCGGTCGCAGCACCCTGATCAGCGGCACGTCTGGTACTGGTAAAACGGTTTTTTCGCTCCACTTCCTGCACAACGGCATCGCTCACTTCGACGAACCGGGCATCTTCGTCACATTTGAGGAGTCACCGCTCGACATCCTGCGCAATGCCGCCAGCTTCGGCTGGAACCTGCAGGAGATGGTTGAGCAGGACAAGCTCTTTATTTTGGATGCATCCCCCGATCCGGATGGCCAGGATGTGGCCGGCAGCTTTGACCTCTCCGGGCTAATTGAGCGGATTAACTACGCCATCCGCAAATACAAGGCAAAACGGGTAGCAATCGATTCGATTACGGCAGTCTTCCAGCAGTACGACGCCGTCTTCGTGGTACGCCGAGAGATCTTCCGCCTGATTGCTCGTCTCAAGGAGATCGGCGTCACCACGGTGATGACCACCGAACGGATCGATGAATACGGTCCGATCGCGCGTTACGGCGTAGAGGAGTTCGTCTCCGACAACGTGGTGATTCTGCGCAATGTTCTCGAAGGAGAACGTCGCCGTCGGACGGTGGAAATTCTCAAGCTGCGCGGCACCACACACATGAAAGGGGAGTTCCCCTTCACCATGGGCGCCCATGGCATCAGCATCTTCCCGCTGGGAGCGATGCGTCTTACGCAGCGTTCGTCGAATGTGCGGGTGAGCTCCGGTGTGCCCCGTCTCGATGAGATGTGTGGCGGTGGATTCTTCAAAGACTCGATCATCCTGGCCACTGGTGCAACGGGCACCGGCAAGACGTTGCTGGTGTCCAAATTCATCGAGGACGCCTGCCGTAACAAGGAACGCGCGATCTTGTTCGCCTATGAGGAATCCAGGGCGCAACTGCTGCGTAACGCCACCAGCTGGGGCATTGACTTCGAGCAGCTGGAGCAGGACGGCTTGCTCAAGATCATTTGTGCCTATCCGGAATCCACTGGATTGGAAGACCACCTGCAGATCATCAAGACCGAGATCAGTCAGTTCAAGCCGTCGCGGATGGCGATCGACTCCCTCTCTGCCCTCGCGCGGGGTGTGAGTCATAACGCCTTCCGTCAGTTCGTGATCGGCGTCACGGGTTACGCCAAGCAGGAGGAAATCGCAGGCTTCTTTACGAACACCTCCGAGGAGTTCATGGGATCGCACTCCATTACCGACTCCCACATCTCCACAATTACCGACACCATCCTGCTGCTCCAATATGTGGAGATTCGCGGTGAAATGGCCCGTGCCGTGAACGTGTTCAAGATGCGTGGCTCCTGGCATGACAAGGGCATCCGCGAATTCGTGATCACAGGCAATGGTCCACAGATCAAGGACTCCTTCTCCAACTTCGAGCGGATCATCTCCGGTGTTCCCCACCGGGTCACCACCGATGAACGCAGCGAGCTATCGCGCATCGCCCGCGGCGTTGCGACTGACTGACGCCTGATTCGTCCATGGTCGAATCAGTCCGTGAAGTTCCTGGAGGCGCTCAGCGGTCGGCGCTCCTCGGGGCTCTGGCGTTCAGCTCGCCACTTCAGTTCATCTGGATCTTCAAGGGTGAGGGGTAGATCGAACCAGAAGGTGGTGCCGACATCCAGTTCGCTCACCATGCTGATCTGGGTGCCGTGCTTTTCGAGGATGCCACGCACAATCGACAGGCCTAGGCCAGTTCCTACCTCGGTGTGCACAGCATTTTCAACACGATAGAAGCGCTCGAAGATGCGCTGTTGGTTGGCTTCGCTGATGCCGTATCCCGTGTCGCACACCTCGATGCGGATTTTCGGCAGCGGTGAACTCAGCGTGCAGGTCGGTCCGTCTTCCCCCACGCTGTTGGTGGCTGGCGACATCATCAGACAGCTGTCGGGCCAGGTGTAAGCCCGGATGACCAAGCGTCCGCCACTGCGGCTGAACTTCAAGGCATTGCCGACGAGGTTGTCGAGCACCTGTAGAAGTAGATCCCAGTTGCCGAGCACTTCAGGCAGGTCGGGATCGGCTTCCAGGCTTAGTTCCACCTCCTTGTCGTTGGCGTTGAGTTTGTAACTGCGCAGAGTCTGTTCCAGGCCGGGGCGCAGATCGATCGGTGCGAATTCGACCGACCGGTTGGATTCCAGGCGCGACAGGTCGAGCACATCGTTGACGAGTCGCGTGAGCCGGTCGGTTTCGGAATTGGCGACCCCCAGAAACTCCTTGCGGTCGTCTTCGCTGAGCTGGTCGCCCATGTCGTGGAGTGTCTCCACGTAACTCTTGATGTTGAACAGTGGCGTGCGCAACTCGTGGGAGACGTTGCTGATGAAACGGCTTTGAGCTGCGTTGAGCTCCACCTCACGGGTGAGATCCTGAATGGTCACGGCAATGCCCTTGAGCACGTCACTGCTGGGTTCGCGTACGGCCTGCAACACGAAGCGCAGCGTTCGCGGCGGATCCCCGACGCTGCTGCGCAATTCGTTGGTGTCGGTCTGGTTCTCGAACACGGCTCCGAGCGGTTCGTAGAGCTCGACCGCCAGCAGTTCAGGCAGTTCGCTGAGGAACTCCTGTCCCTCGAGGTTGCGCCCCTCCCAGCGGAACAGACGCCGCGCCGTGGGATTGGCCAGCACGATGCGGCCGTCCCCATCGAGCAGCAGGGCGCCATCAGCCATGGTGGCGATCAGTGATGACTGCTTCACCTGCGCGGCTTGCAGTTCTTCGATGTTGGCTGCGTCGTAGGCCTGCAGCTGGGAGGCCATTGCATTGAATCCCTCCAGCAATTCGCCCAGCTCTCCTCCCATTGGCAGGCCGATGCGGGCCCGGAAATCTCCATCACCAATCGAACGCACACCGCGCAATAGTTCTTTCACAGGACGGGTGATGGTGAGCGCGTTGAAGACGGCCCCCAGGATCACCAGAACCCAGATGGAGATGAACACGGCCACCGTCACTTCACGGGTGAGGGCGGCGCTGGCTAGTGCGGTCTCGTTTGGATTGACCCCTAGAGCCAGAACGCCGAGATAGTTCTTGTTGTCCACCAGGGGCACGAACACATCCGTGACCTGGCCCTGAGGTGTGATGTGCTGACGCACAAGGGGGTTTTGGGGGCGGCTGCGCAACTCATCCGGCAGTTCGAGGCGGCGGTTCAGGCGCATGTCAGCGCTGCTGCCGGCGTCGCTACCGCTGATGGGAATGCCCAGGTAGACGATGCCGTCGGGGTCGGCGAAAAAGATGTAGCGGAGGCTGCGGCTGGAGCGCCAGAACGTTTCGGTGACGTTGGCTAGCTCGCGATCGCGACCCTCCGCCACCAGCTCCGTCACGTTGCCCGCCAGCAGTAGACCGAGATCCCGCGCATAGCGGGTGTCGTTCATCGCTGTATCGCGCTGGATGCCGTTGAGTGCGAAGAAGGTGATGCCTGTCATCATCAGGCTCACCACCAGGGTGGCAACGGCCAGCAGCTTGGTCTGAAGACTGAACTCAGCCCACCACGACAACGTCCTTTGCCACAGGCTGCTGTCATCGGTCGGATTCGACCCTGAAATTGAAGCAGCCCAATCCGCCGGAGGGTTGTTTAGAGCCGATTCAGGATCGCTGGTCATGCCGCCCGCGTGCATGGGTAAAGCCTAGGCCCGGCGGACCTGATGCCCGATATCCCGGCGAAATTGCATGCCATCAAATTGCACCAGTTCCAGGCCCGCGTAGGCACGGGCAAACGCCTGGTCGAAGTTCTCGGCCTGGGCCACCTGGGTCAGCACTCGACCCCCTGCTGTCACCAGCGCGCCGTTCTCCTGGAGGCGGGTGCCGGCATGGAACAGCTGCCTACTGGCATCAGCATCGCTCTGCAGCTGAATGGGATCGCCCTTGCGTGGTGCATCCGGGTAGCCCTCAGCAGCGGCCACGATGCAGGCACTGCAGGCCTGGGTGATCGACAGGCTGGGAGCCAGGTCGAGACAACCCAAGGCGCAGGCCTGCAGGACCTGAGCCAGTTCAGGGCCGAGCAGCGGCATCAGGGTCTGGCACTCGGGGTCGCCGAAGCGGCAGTTGAATTCGATCACCTGGGGGCCGTCTGCCGTGAGCATCAGACCGGCGTAAATCACACCTCTGTACTGAATCCCCTTGGCTTGCAAAGCCTTCAGCGTGGGATCCAGCACCAGTGCACGGACCTCTTCCAGTCCGGCAGGGTCGAGCAGTGGGGCGGGGGCATAAGCACCCATCCCACCGGTGTTGGGGCCGCGGTCCCCTTCTAGCAATCGCTTGTGGTCCTGGGCGGGAGGCAGCAGCACCATCCGCTCCCCATCGCAGAGGGCGAACACCGACACTTCCGGACCCTGTAACCGCTCCTCCAGCACCACCCGCTCACCGGCGGCACCGAAACGGCCTGCAAAGGCCTCACGGATGGCGGTTGCGGATTCCTCGATGCTGTCTGCCACGGTCACGCCTTTGCCGGCGGCCAGGCCGTCGGCCTTCACCACCAGCGGCCGTTGGATGCGATCAAGCACCGCCAAGCCTGCGTCGGCATCGGCCACTGCCCAGTGGCCTGCGGTAGGGATGCCCGCTTCTGCCATCAAGGCCTTCGCCCAGGCTTTGCTTGCTTCCAGCTGCGCGCCATCGGCTGAGGGCCCGAAGACTGTCAGGCCGGCTGCGCGCAGATGATCGGCTACCCCAGCCGCGAGGGGCGCTTCAGGTCCGATCACTACCAGATCAATCGCTTGCTCGCGGCAGGCGGCAATTAAGCCGTCGGAGTCGCATTCACCAATGCTCAACTGCCCGCAGTCACCCAGCGCAGCAGTGCCGCCATTGCCGGGAGTCACCCAGACCGCCTCCACTCCTGGGCAGCGGCGCAGGGCCCACGCCAAGGCCTGTTCGCGGCCGCCGCCGCCCACCACCAGCAGATGTCGCAGGGGAGGCAGGGCTTGGGGACGGGAACTTGAATGGGCCATGGGAGCAGGCGTGACGGGCGAAGACCCTTAGGTTTGAGCGTCGCTCCCTCGCTTTCAGCACTGGCTGTCGACGATGCGGAGACTCGTCCATCTTTGTTGAGCGCCTGCCAGCCCATGGGATTGCTCCCCCTGCCCTTGTCATTGCTGCTGGCGGCGGCCCCTGTGGTGACCCCGCTGGGATCCGCTCCTGCTCCCGCCTCGCTACCAATGGCTCAGGAGACCTTTGATGCGTTGCTGCTGGAGGGTGACCTGTCAGAACTGCAGGAGGCCTGCGTGGAGTCAGCTGGCTTCGGCGCCAATGATCGGCTGCAACAGCTGCGGGATCGGCTCCTGCAGGTGGCGCCGGCTCCCCAGCCTTTCTCTGTGGTGATGGCGAACGCCAGGGCTCTGATGACTTGCAAGGACCCTGCTGGTGCCCAGCGGGTGCTGAGTCGCTACGGACCTGGCACGGCGCGCCAGCGGCGCGAATGGCTGCTGCTCTCCTGGCATGCCGCGAGTGCAGCGCTGGATCAGGAGCGCGCCATCCTGGCGCTGCTGCGATTGGCTGACGGACAGCCCGGACGTCTGGAGGGGGAGCAGCTGGTGGTGGGTCTGGATGCGCAGGGCCAACCCCTTGTGCGTTCTGGCCTGGATGTGCTGGCGCAGGCGCAGGTTGCGTCTGGGCAGACGCTGGATGCGGTGCAGACGCTGTTGGCTGGTCGCACGCCAGGCAAGGTGGCAGCGCGTCGACTCGCGATCGTCGCGGAATTGCTGGCGGAATTGGAGCCGGACCGCAGCGCACCCCTGTTGGAGACGGCGCTGGATCAGGCGGCTGCCGATCAGGCCTGGAGCCTGGCGGAGGAGCTGCTGCGTCTGCAACTACGACTGGAGTTGGCCAACGGTGGCAGTGGTGAGCGGCCGAGGGAGCGACTGCGTCGCCTGGCAACGCGTGTGGATGACCAGTTCACCCTGCTCGAGCTCGAGGAGGAGGATCCACTGCTAACCCCAGAGCAGCGCCAGCAGCTCGAGCAGCAGCTGCGCTCACCCCGCGAGCCCGGGGGGCATGCCGCGCTGGGAGAATCGCCGAATCCTGAAGCCGGTGCGTCCGGTGTTGACGACCAGCCATGACCATCCCCCACGGTGATCTCCTCTACGAAGGCAAGGCCAAGCGCATCTATGCGAGCGACAGCGATCATCAGGTGCTGGTGGAATTCAAGAATGACGCCACGGCCTTCAATGCCCAAAAGAAGGCTCAACTCGACGACAAGGGACGTCTGAACTGTCAGATCTCCGCCTGTCTCTTTGAGCTGCTGGAGGCGCAGAACATCCCCACGCACTATCAGGGGCTGGTGAACGACACCTGGATGGCGGTGCAGCAGGTAGCTGTCATTCCTGTGGAGGTCGTACTCCGCAACACCGCCACGGGGTCCTTGTGCCGGGAAACGCCGATTCCTCAAGGAACATCTCTCGATCCCGCCCTGCTGGATCTCTATTACAAGGACGATGGCCTGGGCGATCCGCTCCTGACCGATGCCCGTCTGGCATTGCTAGGTGTGGTGTCGGTAGAGATGCGGGATCGGATCGAGGTGTTGGCCAGACGGGTGAACGCTGTGCTGATTCCCTTCTTTCGATCCGTCGACTTGCAGCTGGTCGATTTCAAGCTGGAGCTCGGGGTGAATGCCACCGGTGATCTGTTGGTGGCTGACGAGATCAGCCCCGACACCTGCCGCCTCTGGGATCTGCGTAGTGCCGATGAGAATGAGCGGATTCTGGATAAGGATCGCTTCCGTCAAGACCTCGGCGGCGTGATCGAGGCCTACGGGGAGGTCTGCAAACGGGTACAAGGGGCGTGCCCCAAACCCCGCATCTGGGGCTAGTTTCTGCGACGTTTGTGGCCATTAAGGCCAAGTTTCGCCCTCCCCCATGGCCGCTTTTTCCTCACGCCGAACTCGGAATGCCGTTCGGCACGGCGCATTGGGGCTGGTGCTGGCCTTGCCACTGGTTGCGGGTCTGCCGACGCAGGCCCAAAGCCAGGGCTCCGAATCGGAACGTGATCAGGCCCAGCTCGAAGACGTGCAGGTGGATGCTCAGACCAATGGGTTGAGTGAAGAGCCGGGTGCTGCTGAGCCCATTGAAGTGGTGCCGGCTCCCGCTTCCGGTCCGCTGGCCGAACCGATCCCGGTGACGCCGGAGCAACCGCGGGTGTTGATCACGGAGGTGATCATTGAGGGCATTGATGGCCACCCTGAGCAGGAGCGTCTCGAACTGGCCGCCTATGACGCCATGGCCGTGCGTCCCGGCAGCCGCGTCACCCGAGATGAGCTGAAGCTCGACCTTGATGCGATCTACGCCACCGGTTGGTTCTCTGATGTGCGCATCGAGCCAGTCAATGGTCCGTTGGGTGTGCAGCTGGTGGTGCAGGTGATGCCCAATCCGGTGCTCAGCGAGGTGGTGCTTGCGCCGGAGGACAACTACATCGAGCCGCAGGTGATTGAGGACACCTTCAGTTCGGACTACGGCCGCACGCTCAATCTCAGAGAGCTGCAGCTGCGCATGAAGGAGCTGCAGAAGTGGTATGCCGATCAGGGCTATTCCCTGGCTCGGGTGAGTGGACCGACCCGGGTGAGCCCGGATGGTGTGGTGGAGCTCAAGGTGTTGATCGGCACCGTGGCCGGTGTGGAGGTCCAATTCGTCAACAAGGAGGGTGACAACACCAACGAGAAAGGCGAGCCGCTGAAGGGCAAAACCAGGCCTTGGGTGGTCTCCCGCGAGATTTCCCTGAAACCGGGCGAGCCGTTCAACCGAACGCAGCTCGAGGGTGACATCCGCCGCCTCTACGCCACGTCTCTGTTCAGCGACGTGAAGGTGACCCTGAAGCCAGTGACGGGTGAGCCGGGCGAGGTCACCATTGTGCTGGGCATCGTGGAACAGTCCACGGGCTCGCTCTCCGGTGGTCTCGGCTATAGCCAAAGCCAGGGTGTGTTCGGCCAAGTTCAGCTGTCGGACAGCAACCTGTTTGGTCGCGCCTGGAATCTGGCCCTCAACATCACCTATGGCCAGTTCGGTGGCCTGGCCAACCTCACCTTCTCGGATCCCTGGATCAAAGGCGATTCGCATCGCACCTCCTTCCGGACTTCGCTGTTCCTTAGCCGCGAAGTGCCGCAGGTGTTCCAGAGCCAGGACGAGGGCGATATCCGCACGCTGGATGCCTACGAGGACAATGGTTCCAGAAACGCCTATTCGATCAACTCCGACAAGAACCCGGCAGGTCGCAAATTCGACAATGTCGCGGAGGCCAGTGAGAAATTTCCCAACGTCAGCTGGTTTGATTACGAAGGCGATTCCGTGGCCCTGCAGCGGGTTGGCGGCAATGTGATCTTCGCCAGACCGTTGAACGGTGGCGATCCTTTTAAGCGGGTGCCCTGGTCCGTGCTGGCCGGTCTCAACCTCCAAAACGTCCGCCCGATCAACTTCAGTGGGGATACACGCCCTTACGGCATCCCCAACGACCGCTTCCGCGACGGCAAGATCCCCGACGACGAGATCATTTGCGTTGCGTTCAACTGCGCCAACGAGAACAATCTGGCAAGCCTGCGTCTGGCCGCCTCCTACAACAATTTGAACGATGCCCGCAATCCAACGTCGGGCAACTTTTTCAGTGTGAGCACGGAGCAGTACGTCTCCGTGGGTGAGAACTCACCCACGTTCAACCGCGTTCGCGGCACCTACACGCACTTCATTCCGGTGCGGTGGCTGAAGCTGTTCAAGGGTTGCCGACCGAAGGAGGGTGAGCCCGAGAACTGTCCGCAAGCATTGGCCTTTCAGTTCAAGGCCGGCACCGTGCTTGGTCAGCTGCCCCCGTACGAGGCTTTCTGTCTGGGTGGTTCCAACTCCGTACGTGGATGGTTTGATTGCGACCTCGCTGTGGGTCGCAGCTTTGGCGAAGCCACGATCGAATATCGCTTCCCATTGATCAGCATCTTTGCGGGCGAGGTGTTCATCGATGCCGGCACCGACTTCGGGTCTCAGGGCAATGTTCCCGGCAAGCCTGGCGAACTGCTCGACAAGCCCGGTTCCGGTGTGTCCCCAGGTGTGGGTGTGATCATCACCACGCCGGTGGGTCCTCTGCGTCTGGAGGTGGCCAGCCAGAATTTCACCGAAGAGTATCGCTTCAACCTGGGCGTCGGCTGGAAGTTCTGATGGTCTGCTGGCCCAGTGATTATGACGGTGCCTGGACCTTGGCCGGTTCAGCCCGTCGCAGCGGGATCGGTCTCCACAGCGGCCATGAGGTGGCTGTGCTGTTGCATCCCTGGCCGGATGCTGGCGTCTGGGTGAGCTGGTCAGGTGACTCCGAGCCACCGGTGCGGCTGCAGCCCTCTCAAGTGCGCGACAGTCAGCTCTGCACCACGCTGGAACTGGGGGATCGGCGTCTGTCCACAGTGGAACACCTGCTGGCGGCTTTGGCTGGCTGCGGCCTGACCCATGTGCATCTGGAGGTGGATGGCGGTGAAGTGCCGCTGCTAGACGGTTCAGCGCAGGGCTGGGTTGAGGCGATCGCTGAGGTGGGGATCACGCCTGCCGGTACACCCGCCGCCTCTCGCCCCGTGCTAGAGGGGCCGGTGACTCTCCACCGTGGCAACAGTGTGATCACGGCGACGCCAGCGGAGCAGTTCACGCTGGTGGGGATGATCGATTTTCCGCAAGCTGCGATCGGTCGTCAGCAATGGACCGTGGCGCTCAGTCCGGAGCGCTTCGTCGCGGAGATCGCGCCCGCCCGCACCTTCGGCTTCCGTGAGCAGGTGGAGCAGTTGCGGACCGCAGGCTTGATTCAAGGTGGGGCTTTGGACAATGCTCTGGTCTGCGACGGGGATCACTGGGTGAATCCACCTCTGCGTTTTCCCGACGAACCGGTGCGCCATAAGCTGCTGGACCTGATCGGTGATCTGGCACTGGTGGGTTTCCCGCGTGCCCAGGTTCTGGTCTACCGCGGCTCCCATGGTCTGCACACCGACCTCGCGGCGGCCCTGGCCGATCGTTCCGCTGTTCAGCTCTGACTGATTTGACTTCCCCTTCCACCACTGCCGCCACTGCTGCCGCCGCGATAGTCCCCGAGACCCTGCTCAATGCCGAGCAAATCATGGGGTTGCTGCCGCATCGCTATCCCTTCGCTCTGGTGGATCGTGTGATCGAGCATGTCCCCGGCGCAAAGGCGGTGGCGCTCAAGAACGTCACCTTGAACGAGCCGCAGTTTCAGGGGCATTTCCCTGGGCGACCGTTGATGCCTGGCGTTCTGATCGTTGAAGCGATGGCCCAGGTGGGTGGATTGATCGTCACCCAGATGCCCGATCTGCCCAAGGGGTTGTTCGTGTTCGCCGGTATCGATGGCGTGCGCTTCCGCCGTCCGGTGGTGCCCGGTGACCAGCTGCGCATCACCTGTGAACTGATCAGCCTCAAGCGTCAGCGTTTCGGCAAAGTGAAGGCTGTGGCGACAGTGGACGGCCAGCTGGTGTGCTCCGGCGATCTCATGTTCTCGTTGGTGGACTGAGCATGATGAGCGAACAGCGTTCCCCCGCCGTGACTGCTGAGGACCGTCCTCCACAGATTCACCCGCTGGCAGCGGTCGATCCAGGCGCTGAACTGGCGAATGGAGTTGTGATTGGCCCTGGTGCCGTTGTGGGCCCTGAGGTGCAAATCGGAGCCCACACCTGGGTGGGCCCTCATGCCGTGCTCGATGGCCGGCTGACGATCGGCGCGCACAACAAGATCTTCCCTGGTGCCTGCATAGGGCTCGAGCCTCAGGATCTCAAATACAAAGGTGCCCCCACGCAAGTGGTGATCGGTGATCACAACGCCATCCGTGAATGCGTGACTATCAACCGGGCCACCGAAGAGGGAGAGGAGACTCGCATCGGTAACTACAACCTGCTGATGGCTTACTGCCATTTGGGCCACAACTGCGTGCTGGGCAACGGCATCGTGATGTCGAATGGCATCCAGGTGGCTGGTCACGTCTTGATCGAAGACAAGGCTGTCATCGGTGGATGTCTGGGTATCCACCAGTTCGTGCACATTGGTGGCATGGCCATGGTGGGAGGCATGACGCGGGTGGATCGCGATGTGCCTCCTTATTGCCTAGTGGAGGGTCACCCCGGCCGCGTCCGTGGTCTGAACCGCGTCGGCCTGCGGCGACGCGGCTTTAATGGCGAGGAGCTCAAGCAGCTCCAGGAGGTTTGGTCGTTGCTGTATCGATCGGACCATGTCATTGCCGAGGGTCTGCGCCTGGCGCGTGAGCAGTCGCTGATGCCCCTGGCGGATCATCTCTGCACCTTCCTTGAGGGCTCGATCTCCAAAGGACGGCGGGGTCCCATGCCAGCTGCCATCGGGCGCTGATGGTGCGGTTACTGATCAGCACCGGAGAGGTGTCAGGCGATCTGCAGGGCAGCCTGTTGATCGCTGCGTTGCACCGACAGGCTGCCCTTAGGGGGATCGACCTGGAGGTGTTGGCTCTCGGCGGTCAGCGCATGCGTGCCGCTGGTGCGGAGCTGCTGGCGGACACGGCCCCGATGGGGGCTATTGGGCTCTGGGAGGCCCTGCCGCTGGTGGTGCCTACGCTCAAGCTGCAGGCACGCGTGGATCGGCTGCTGGGGCAGCGTCCCCCGGATGGCGTGGTGCTGATCGATTACATGGGTGCCAACGTGCGCCTCGGCAACAGCCTGAGGCGGCGCTTGCCGCACATTCCGATCACGTATTACATCGCTCCCCAGGAGTGGGCCTGGCGCATCGGTGATGGTGGCACAACGGAGCTGCTCAAGTTCACCGACCGCATCCTGGCAATCTTCCCGGCGGAAGCAGAGTTCTATGAGCGGATGGGTGCTGAGGTCACCTGGGTGGGTCACCCCCTTCTCGACACGGTGCTGAGCCGACCGGAGCGGGCCGAAGCTCGTGCCCAGCTTGGCTTACCTGACCAAGGCAAGCTGCTGCTCCTGCTGCCAGCTTCGCGGCCCCAGGAGCTGCGTTACCTGATGCCAGTGCTTGTCGAGGCGGCGCTTCGCCTGCAACAACGGGACCCCAGCTTGGATGTGATGGTTCCCGCTGGGTTGGAACGATTTGAACAGCCCCTGCGTGAGGCCCTGGCTGCGGCGGGTGTGCGCTCCAGGGTGATTCCCGCCGATCAGGCGGACAGCCTCAAGCCACTGCTCTTCGCTGCGGCCGATCTGGCTCTCGGCAAGTCGGGCACCGTGAATCTGGAACTGGCCCTGCAGGGGGTTCCCCAGGTGGTTGGGTATCGGGTGAGCCGCGTGACCGCCTGGGTGGCCCGGCATCTGCTGCGCTTCAAAGTGGCGCACATCTCACCGGTGAACCTTTTGCTGAACGAGCGGTTGGTGCCGGAGCTGCTTCAGGATGAGTTCGATGTCGATCGCTTGGTGACGCTGGCGGCACCGTTGCTGGAGGCTGGCGAGGCACGTCAAGCCATGCTCAGTGGCTATGACCGGCTGCGTACAACTTTGGGTGAGCCGGGGGTGACTGATCGTGCCGCCGCCGCCATCCTCGACAAGCTCCCTGCGCCCTCCAACTCGTGATCCGATGCCTGTTGCCGCTGCTGATGGCGGTCCTGTTGCTGCTGTTCGCTCCCGTATCGGTGTTGGCGGCGGCGCAGGACGCGGTGCTGGCTGGGGGCTGCTTCTGGTGCCTCGAGAGTGATCTCGAACACCTGCCTGGGGTGCTGTCGGCGGAGAGCGGCTACACCGGTGGCACGGTGGCCCGGCCGACTTATCAGCAGGTGAGCAGCGAGACCACCGGTCATCAGGAGGCGGTGCGGGTGCGGTTTGATCCCGCAAAGATCAGTTACGCCCGCTTGCTGCAGTCCTATTGGCGCAATGTGGATCCGCTCGATGGCGGCGGCCAGTTCTGTGATCGTGGTGATTCCTATCGCCCGGTGATCTTTACCCAGGGGGAGAGACAGCAGGATCAGGCCTTGGCCAGCAAAGCTGCAGCGGCCGCGGAGCTGGGTGTGCCGGAAACCGCGATCAAGGTGGAGATCAAACCGCTCACAACCTTCTGGAAAGCTGAGGGTTACCACCAGGATTACGCCATGCGGTCCAAAACCAAATACACCTATTACCGCTGGGCATGCGGTCGTGATCGCAAGCTTGACCAGGTTTGGGGAGCAAAAGCGCGAAGTGGGGCCCCATGGGCTGATTAATGCTTACTACCCCGCATGCTGTCCTGAGGTTCACACGGCATGACTTGATGCTCGTCAGTCGGTGGTGCTTCGCTGTGGTGAACCCACTGCAGCGGCGGAGACTCACCCTCTCTGGAGATGCGTTGAGGAATCGCAGCGAACCAACGATGAGAGCGTTCGTTCGCTGCGCCAAACGATGTGTTGCCTTACGGAAAAAGGACGCGATCCTAAAGACAAGTTTTTAGTTGCTCCGTGATGTTCATCACTGTTTTTGGTCAAAAGGGTGGTGTCGCTAAAACATGCAGCAGTGTTCACATCGCAGCGTGCTGGAGCCACCAGCAAAAACGGGTGGTGCTGGTTGATGCCGATCGCAACCGCTCAGCGACGGCGTACGGGGCTAGAGGGCTCTTGCCTTATCCCGTTGTGCCCATTGAAGCGGCAGCCAAAGCGACGCGATCAGCAGAGATTGTGATCACAGATGGGCAAGCCAGCAGCAACGAAGAAGAAATGAAAAACTTAGTGGAGGGGGCTGATTTCATTTTGCTACCCACCACGACGCAGAGTCGATCAATCGAATTGACAGTCGAGATGTCACAAATGCTTAGGCAATACAAAATCCCGTTTGCTGCATTGCTTGTTAAAGTAGATGCACGCAAAGAAGCTGCAGCTGAACAAGCGATTGAGTTATTTGAAGGTTTCGATATCAAGGTTTTGGCTACGCAGATCCCACTCCTGAGTGCTTTTGAACAGGCAGAAACAGAAGGAGTCACGGTTGATCGGGCCATTGACAAGCGGGGTCGTGCCAATTCCCGCCGAATGGCAGGTTGGGCTGCATACAGTGCAGCTTGCAAGGAAATTGAGGGTCTATTTGAGGAGCACCACAAACAGAATCAGAATCATTCACCGATTGGATGGGACTTCACACCCATGGAAAATCGTATGGCGGCGTAAGACGAATGATGTGAGAACGAGCCGTCAACTCAACTCGCGGGATGAGGTCTCGCTGAGTTCAGAACGAACCTCGTTGCGACTCGTTTCTTTCGAGTTGTGACTGCAGGGGTCAACGCTGCCGCAGCCTGCTGAGCAGTCTGAAGTCCCGAACGAGGGGCTGGCATGACAGCCCCTCGTTCGGGACGACAGGTTGACCCTTACCGCCAGGACCCCAGGGAGCGCAACGCGATCCAGGACAACCTCGACCGCTGGGACTGCGGGCTTGACCGGCGCCTGAACGGCGTCTGGAGATCCAGGGCGCACGACAACACCGCCTGGGGAATGCCTTCAGGGCGCAGTATTTGCCACGTCTTATTTTTTTGAATCTGAGGAAAATCTGTGGAAATTCTGTAGCAACTGATGCTATTGGATTCAGTCACTTCTCAGTGAAGGTGCGGGTTTTCCCCCCTCGACGTTGACCCAAACATTGCGTACTATCAATGGACGAATTATGAGAAAACTGTATGTATCTGCTGACCATCAAAGACGGTCTCGTGACACGTCATGTTGGTCCGTACCCCTCTCCGAAGCAGGCCTCCGATGACCTTGAAAGAGTCATGGCCACCTGCTCGGATCGGGCTCGTTGGCAGATTCATGCTCTGGAGCAACCCCAATCGTTGGCAGTGATGGCCTCCTGAGGCTTAAGACTTGCGGCCTGGATATCCGCGCAATAAACCTGATTCGATCATCAGCCCAACACCGGCGTTGATCAGGATCAGGCTGAGTGTGCCGTACCACCACCAGGGGCCTCCATCGCTCCCCGCCAGCTGAAGGGTGCGACGGCTGACGGCCTCCCCGAACAGGCAAAGGCCCGCGGGGAGGAGCAGCACGCCCAGCTGAGCGCGGACGTACCAGCGGAGAGGGCTGGAAGCCATGGAGCTTGCTCCGGTCTGGATGGAATTTAGGCCGCTGCCGTCGAGGCCTGGCTCAGCACCCAGTTCACCAGCGTGCGAACGCCGTAGCCCGTGGCACCCGATGGGTTGAGATCCCGGCCCTTGTCAGTCCACACTGTGCCGGCGATGTCGATGTGCGCCCAGGGAATACCTGCTTCCACGAATTCTTTGAGAAACAGCGCTGCGGTGATTGAACCACCGGGGCGGGGACCGGTGTTCTTCATGTCTGCCAGCAGCGACTTCAAGCCCTTGCGGTAGCTGCTGTGCAGCGGCATACGCCAGAGCCCTTCGCCAGCATTGCTAGCGGCGGATTCCAGCGCTTCCGAGAGGCCGTCATCACCGCTCCACAGGCCAGCGATTTCGTCCCCAAGGGCCACCACACAAGCACCGGTGAGAGTGGCGAGATCGACGATCGCGTCGGGCTTGAGCTCGCTGGCATACACCAGTGCATCCGCCAAGGTGAGGCGGCCTTCGGCATCGGTGTTGTTGATTTCGATCGTGGTGCCGTTGGAGGCGGTGACGATATCGCCGGGGTGCACAGCCGAGCCGTTAATCATGTTTTCGCAGGAGGCCACCAGCATGTGCACCTCCACGCCGGCGGGTTGCAGCTCTGCGATAGCGCGCATGGCGCCGAACACTGCAGCACTGCCGCCCATGTCGAACTTCATCATGTCGATCTGGGCCGCACCCACTTTGAGGTTGTAGCCGCCGGAATCGAAGGTGAGGCCTTTACCCACGAGCACCAGACGCTTGTGCACCGCATCGCTCGGGCGGTACGTGAGGTGAATGAACTTGGGATCCATGTCGGAGCCCTGGCAGACCGACAGGAAGGAACCCATGCCCTTGGCCTCGCAGTCGGATCGCTCCAGCACCTTGAGCTCGAGACCATGGTCTTTCGCGAGGGCCTCGGCGGTGTTGGCCAATTCGCTGGGGGTGACGCTGTTGGGCGGTGCAGCCACCAGCTCCCGGGCCAGTTCCACACCGGCGCACACCGGCTGAATCGCCGCCAGGGCTGCGTCGATGCCGGCGGGCCATTGACCCAGCAGCTCCAGCTGATCGGGGCAGGGTTTGGGCTCCGGCTTGCTGCGGAAACGCAGGTCGCTGTAAAGGCTGAGGCGCACGGCTTCCGCAGCGGCGATGGCATCGCCCGCCGGATCCTCTGATCCCCAGGGCAGATGCAGCGCCAGGCTGCCGCTCTGACCATTTGCCGCCCGGGCAGCCGCAGCAGCGGCTTTGCGCAGGCTGTTGCGGTCCACCTCAGCGGCATCCCCCAGGCCCACCAGCACCAGCGCTGTGCAGTCGCTCCTCAACAGCTGCAGGCTGGCCAGATCACCGCTTTTGCCGGTGAAGGGTTTCTGCTTTAGCCAAGCGCTGAGCTGCAGATCGAAGCGCCGCTCCATCGCCGCCACCAGGTCCTGTGGGTCGTCCTTGGGGATGCCAAGCGCCAAAACGGAACCACTCCAGGCCTCAGGGGTGGCTGGAGAGAGGGAGATCTTCATGGGGAGCTGATGCCTGGACTGATGCTAGAAGCTGCGCTCAGTCGGCTTGGAAGGGGGTGGCCCAGCGGTCGCGCATTTCCTTGTTGAACGGAGGCTGCCAGCGCCTGATCAACGTCTGTTCCAGTTGCCGTCGTGCTTGGGTCCCTTGGGGAACATCCCCCCAGAAGCGGATGCTGGGGCTGCAGCTCAGTCCGCAGCTGGCGCAGGCTTCCTGGTATGCCGCCAGATAGGCCTTGCAATCGTGCTCGCCCTTCCAACGGCGATCGGCGGCCTTGGTTTCGCCCAGATAAAGAAGGATGGGAAGGTCGAGATGGTCCGGGCGGTCCATCACCCAGTAGAGAGCGGCCCCCTGGTGGGGACTCTCCGGCCAGCGCCAGAAACTGAGGGGGAGGGGATTCAGGCTCAGCGGTTGAATGTCTTCCGCCGGAGCGCTGACCGCCCCGAACAAGCTGCCCTGGCTGTCGACCTGGGCCTTGGCCTCAAACAACGGGGCTTGGGCGCGATGCACCCGCTCTTGCCAGCTGCGCAGTTGGTCAGCGGTGAGTGTGAGGGCAGCCGCCTGCTGATCGGATGCGCCGGCAGCTGCTTGATTGAACAGGTCGCCCTGGCGCGGAGCAGCAGCCATGGCGCTTAACCCCGTGGTGGCAGGGAGGGACCTGCGGGCCTGGCACCGAAACGCACCCGACCGATCAAAGCCTCCACGGCATCTGGCGGAAGACAAAGTCTTTCCTGAAGATCGGCGAGGTTCTTGAAGGGTTGGCGGCGACGTTCGGCCATCAGCCGTTCCAGGCGGTCATTCGGCCACTGCAACTGCCCTGCGAGCACCGCGCGGCTGGCGCCATTGAGATCGAGCGGTTTGGGCTGGGGCAAGGGCGGCGCATCACCGTGCCAGCGAAAAATCAGGTGGGGCTGCCACAGGTCGCGCAGATCCTCCGACAGATCGAGCAGCTGGGCTAGATCCTCCAGTTGGCTGAACTGCACGCCGCCCCGTTGCAGACGCAGCAGTAGATCCACCATGGCATCGCTGCAGCCAGGCAGTTGGCGCCATTGCTCGGCGCTAGCGCGGTTCACGTCGATGCAGAGGCTGTCGACAGAAGGGCTCCCGGCCGATGCAGCCTCCGGCTCGAGTGACGGGCTACGCGCCTCCTGCACGCGGGGCGCGGGGTCGGGGGGCAGCTCGCCCATGGCCTGGAGCACCTTGCGGGCCAGGGGATCGAGCCAGTGCCGGCGCGCCATCGCCGCGTCTCTCCTGAGCAGCTTCGCCAGGACCCTAGGTCCAGCGCGGCGGTCTGGTGGGCACCTGCACCAGCCCCTCACGAAATGCGGTCACCACCGCTGTGGTGCGATCCCGGGCCGGCAGCTTGCGCAGCAGGCTGCTCACGTGACTTTTCACGGTTTCGATCGAGACCACGAGGGCATC
>MDTA01023125.1_pt1 | contig 20867 bp, 11 predicted proteins | sample 811151 | NCBI WGS metagenome assembly MDTA01 (sample SAMN05326648, study PRJNA326480) | marine metagenome | isolation source: seawater | place: Indian Ocean: South | collected 2010 | reverse complement strand
TCGCCCAAGTTCTCAGGGAATGCAGCTCGCAATTAGGCCTCCGCCGTCGAGTTCGAATCCATGTTCATCCACAGACTCCTACACCCTTCGTAGCTGGGCTTTTCCGTCCCGTGATCTATCTCCCTGATTATTGTCATCGCTGGGAGCGGGACACCCTTCGAATGGTGCTCATGCATGAGCTTGGTCACGTTGCCCGCCACGACCTCTGGACTAATCTTGCCGCACGATGTGCCTGTGTCGTCTACTGGTTCAACCCACTCGTATGGTGGTTGCGCGGCAAGCTTGTCACCCAGTGTGAATTCGCCTGCGATGCCAGAGTTATTGCCGCAGGGACCAACCCCGGTAATTACGCGAGTGCCCTTTGTGACATTGCAGAGGCCTCAGCTCTCCCTGCAGCAGCAATGGCGATGGCTGGACGGGCCCCGCTCCGAGCCCGTATCGAACGGGTGGTGCGCTGCCGCAGTAAGGGCCACCCCTTTATCGTCGCAGCGGCTCTCTTCCTCACCGTGAGTGCTTCTCTCGGCCTTTCTGTCGTTCGCTTGTCTCCTGCCCAGTCAGCCACCTCGGTCCCGGGTATCGGAAACACCAGTCCATCAACGCTCTACAGTCCTGAGGAACTTTCTCTCAGGTCGAACGCTCGGGCTTTTCCTCTGGATTAAGTGACCTCATCCAAAGCACCCACTCAGGATCCCGGGAGCTTAGTCCATTATTGCCCTCAATTCACGAACCCGATCGACGTCGACCGGGTTACCGAGAATCCCATCCAGCTTGAGAGAGGATGCCACAATCAAACCGTCGGCATATTCAAGTAGATCCCTTGCGTTACTCACCCGGGCCCCGCTACCCACAAGCAGAGGCGCATCCGGACAGGCACCCTTGACCTTGCGGAGATCCTCTACTCCGGTGGGCTCACCAGTCGCAACTCCCGATACGATGAGCGCATCTGCAAGACCACGTTGAAACGTATCCCGCGCGGCCTCTTCGATTCCAAGATCCCCGATCGGAACTGCATGCTTAACGAGAACGTCTGCCCAGATCCCAACCCCAGGGCATAATCCCGCCCTTTTCCGTATGGTGTCATGAGCCTCGCCCTGAATGATTCCCTGATCCGCCTCCACGGCTCCTGTATGCACATTGACCCTGACGAACGCCCCCTCACAGGAAGCGGCCAGGCCAAGACCCGAAGAAACGTCATTACGAAGAACATTGAATCCGAGGGGAAGCTTACATCCCGCCTCTCTGATGGATTGTGCCGCTACCGCCATGGAGGCCACGGTCTCCGGAGCCACTGCATGCCTCCCAAAGGGAAGGTCCCCGAAATTCTCAATCATGATGGCCTGGGCTCCACCCTCCTCGTAGGCTCGCGCATCGGCAACGGCGGCCGCACAGACCTCGTTCATTGATCCCTCAAAACGGGGAGCACCCGGAAGGGGTTTGAGGTGCACTACCCCGATCAGAGGTTTGTCCTGCCAGTGCAGCATTTGGTTCATACCTTCTCTTGCCATGGAGAGCGCCTGCGAAAAACCCAATAATTTTCGCGATTCCAAATGTCCGCCCTGCAATGTAGACCCCCCCTGTTCATGGTCATTCACACCACGTCCTACCCCCGTGCGGGGCTTATCGGGAACCCGTCGGACGGGTATCACGGAAAAACAATTTCTTTCATCGTCCGCAACTTCTCGGCCTCAGTCACCTTATGGGAATCTCCCGAGCTGGAAATCCAGCCGGCGAGACGAGACGAAATGGCCTTCGAGAGTCTCGATGATCTGGTGCAGGACACCAGAAGATTTGGATACTATGGGGGCCTCCGACTGCTTAAGGCTTCGGTGAAGCGCTTCCACGAGCATTGCACACAGAACGCATTGCCCCTGCACGATCGAAATTTCACGATCCGTTACAGAAGTGATATTCCTCCCCATGTTGGCATGGCCGGCTCAAGTGCCATCATTACGGCCTGCTTCCGAGCCCTGATGAAATTTTATGAGGTCAGGATCGCGAACCCAGTCCTTGCTAATCTGGTCCTCTCTGTTGAGACCGAGGAGCTCCATATTCCCGCGGGCCTCCAAGATCGGGTCGTGCAGGCCTACGAAGGCCTCGTCTTTATGGACTTTGCGCAACAGCACTTCGAGGAAATGGGCCATGGCGCCTATGAAGAACTCGAGCCCTCCAGCCTGCCCCCCCTGTATATCGCCTACAGCCCTCAACTCTCTGAAAATACCGAGATTTTCCACAACGATATCCAAGGTCGCTTCGCACGCGGGGAGCCGGACATCATCGACGCCATGGAAGAATGGGCCGGCCTCGCCCAACAATGCCGTGACCTTCTGTCCCAGGACAAAGGGCAGGAGATTGGACCACTCCTCGACCGTAATTTCGATTTGCGGAAGTCGATCTATCACATCTCGCAGGGGAACCTGGCCATGATTGAGGCCGCCCGCGCCGCGGGAGCCTCTGCTAAATTCACGGGCTCCGGAGGCGCCATCGTCGGGGTCTACGACGGAGAGGCAATGTTCGAGCGAATCCTCTCCAAGCTTACCCCGCTCGGGGTCAAGGTGCTTAAACCCATCATCACGCCCCAAGCATTCTAAGCGTTCTCCACGAGTAGACCACTAAGAGCTCCACAGTTCCTCCTTGCCTCGCTGTTCATGCCGCTTTCCAATATTGCTACAGGGCGTCCACGAGGACTCCACACTTTCCACTCTTGATCCATGCCTGTCACGAAAGCCGTCATCCCTGCCGCTGGTTTCGGCACCCGGTTCCTCCCCGCGACAAAGGCCGTCCCAAAGGAAATGCTTCCGGTGGTCGACACGCCCACGATTCAGTATGTCGTGGAGGAATGTGTAGAAAGTGGAATTACCGATATCCTCATGGTTATCGGACAGGGAAAACGTGCCCTCGAAGAGCATTTCTACAGCTCTAGGGAAGTCGAAAAACGTCTCGAAGAGAATGGGCAGTTTCCTCTTCTCGAGAAGGTTCGCCGTATTTCGGAAATGGCGAACATCCACTTCGTCTGGCAGAAAGAGCTCAACGGCCTAGGAGACGCTGTGTCTCATGGCAGAACCTTTGTTGGCACCGACCCGTTTGCCCTTCTCCTTGGCGACACCATCTTGAGAGAAAGTGATTCCTCACAGCAGGTGCTTCAGCAGATGATGGAAATCCATGAAGCGAAGAATGCCTCCGTGGTCGCCCTCGAAGAAGTCCACCGGGAAAAAGTTTCCCGCTACGGCATCGCAGGAGGAACCAAGGTTTCCGACAATATCCTCGCTCTCAATCAACTCGTCGAGAAACCATCGCCCGAGGAAGCCCCCTCGAATCTGGCAGTCGCCGCCCGCTATATTTTTCAACCCGGAATCTTTGATTATCTCTCGGAGACCCCCCGGGGAAAAAACAATGAGATCCAGCTGACCGATGCCATGGCAGCAATGATGAAAGGTCATGAGATGTTTGGCTTCTGCTTCACCGGGAAGCGCTACGATATCGGCAACAAACTCGACTTCATTAAAACGAATATCGAACTCGGTCTGACCCACGGGGATATTTCTAAAGAGCTAACGGACTATCTCCGAACTCTCGCCGGGAAGCTTTAACTGGTTGGGCCTCCTCTTATCGAGGGACACCATCCCCTTGCGATTCTGAGCAGTCCCCTCTTTACCCAGAAAGAAGCTCTGATAAATTTCAGGGGTGAGCCGATCCATCATCGCCAAGTTCGTAAGCGCGATTCTTCTCACCGGGGCTGCCTTTGGTGCGCCCGAGTTCACCCGGGATATCAGGCCGATCCTCGCTGATAAATGTTTTGCCTGTCACGGCCCGGATGCCAACACCAGAAAGGCAAAACTGCGACTCGACACCCATGAAGGTGCTCTCGGAGAGCGTAACGGCGCACAGGCTATCGTGCCCGGCGACCTCGACAACAGTGAGGCGTGGATCCGGATTCTTTCTCAGGATCCAGACGAGGTCATGCCGCCCCCCGACTCCCACAAGAAGCTTTCCGCCGCTGAAAAAGACCTCTTGAAAGAATGGATCCTTCAGGGAGCAGTCTACGAGGAACACTGGTCTTTTATTGCTCCTCAAAAATCTCCCGTTCCGGAGGGCGCCCGCAACCCCATTGACTTCTTCTTGCAACGTCGTCTCAAAAGCGAAGGACTGGAACCCGCCCCTCTCGCCCAGCCTGAAACCCTCATCCGGCGAATTTATCTCGATCTCATCGGGCTCCCCCCTCGTCCCGAGGAAATCGACGCCTTCCTCGCAGACCCGTCTCCTGAAGCAATCGAGCAACTGATTGAAAGCCTGACGAAGCGCCCGTCCTATGGCGAACATATGGCACGTTACTGGCTGGATCTGGCCCGCTATGCGGACACCCACGGCCTTCATCTCGATAATGAGCGCTCCATGTGGCCCTACCGGGACTGGGTGGTACGGGCATTCAACCAGAATATTAGTTTCGCAGAATTCACCCGCTGGCAACTAGCCGGAGACTTGATACCCGGCGCAACCCTCGATCAGAAAATCGCATCGGGATTCAACCGGTGCAATGTCACCACTGGAGAAGGCGGAAGCATTAACAAGGAATGGATCTACCGCAATGCGGTTGAACGAACTTCCACGACCGTGGAGGTTTGGATGGGGTTGACCGCCGGTTGCGCAGTCTGCCATGACCACAAATTTGACCCCATTTCCACGAAGGAATACTACTCCATGTATTCCTTTTTTCACAGCACGGCCGACCCGGCTCTCGATGGCAATAAGCTCGATACCCCGCCCGTCATTCAGGTGCCCGCCCCGGGCGCTCAGTCAAAGCTGGCTGAGCTGGACACCAAAATCGCAGCTCTTGGAAAACGTATCGCCGAGCTGGTTCAATCTATCGATTACAAGGACCCGGCAGGACTTCCGGAACCACCGAGCCCCGCCGACAAGACAATCGTCTGGATCGAGGATGGCCTACCTCCCAAGGCCGTCGCAGCTGGTAATACTCCCTGGAAATTCGTTGCCCATCCGGAACCCGTTTTTACCGGTGAACGCGCGCATGTTCGGGAGGCGAAGGGATTGAGCCAGCACTACTTCACCGGTGCTACCCCTCCCCTCGGTATTGAGCGGGGCATGACCCTTTTCACCCATGTCTACCTCGACCCCGACAACCCTCCACGACAAATCATGCTGCAATTCAATGATGGCTCGTGGGAGCATCGCGCCTACTGGGGAGAAGACCTCATAGATTGGGGCAAGCAAGACACAGCCAGCCGTCAGCGCATGGGCGAGCTCCCCGCAGTGGGCAAGTGGGTCCGTCTGGAAGTCGATATTGCAAGGATCGGTCTCAAACCGGGATCCAAGCTCAACGGTTGGGCTTTCACTCAATTCGATGGAAAAGTATACTGGGATCAATCCGGTGGCAGGGTCGACACCAACCCCGCTTCTGACCCCTCTTTTTCATGGAGTGCGTGGAAATCGCAGAACGAAAAGGAGAGAAATAACACCCTTCCCGGAGAGCTCCATAAAACCGTGAAAGGCAAGGATCCTGCCCAATGGCTGGAATCCGAGACTCAGCGTATATTTCATCATTGGCTCGGTCATATCTATGCTGGAGAAATTACCGGGCTGAAACCGCTCCAGGAGGAAAGGACCAAGGTGCTCCAAGAGAAAGAAGCCCTTAAGAAGCAGACTGCAGTGACTTTTGTAATGGCTGATCTACCTAAGCAGCGAGATAGCTTCGTCATGAAACGGGGTGAATATGACAACCCCGGCGAAAAGGTCACCCGCAGCGTCCCCGCCTTCCTTCCCCCGCTTCCAGAAAAACCAGAGGGCCGCGATTACAATCGACTCGACCTCGCCGACTGGCTGGTAAACGGCAGACATCCGCTGACGGCGCGCGTCGCAGTCAACCGTTTCTGGCAACAGTTCTTTGGTATCGGACTGGTCAAAACCAGTGCAGATTTTGGGACTCAGGGAGAGTTCCCCAGTCATCCCGAATTATTGGACTGGCTAGCGATCCAATTCGTCGAAGAGGGCTGGAATATCAAACAGCTCGTAAAACGTATCATGACCAGCCACGCCTACCTCCAGAGCTCTGTTACCTCAGCTGCACTACAGGAACGAGACCCCGAAAATCGCCTTCTGGCAAGGGGCCCCCGTCACCGTCTGGACGCCGAGGTCATTCGCGATCAGGCCCTGAACCTCAGCGGCCTCATGGTTTCAAGAATCGGAGGGCGTGGTGTGCGCCCCTACCAACCACCCAACATCTGGGAGCCGGTGGGCTTCGCCTCCAGTAACACCCGAAACTACAAACAGGGAAAAGGCGATGATTTGTATCGGAGGAGCCTTTATACTTTTCTCAAGCGCACTGCTCCGCCTCCATTCATGGCTACGTTTGACGGCCCTAACAGGGAGCAAAGCTGTGCAATACGAGGGCGGAGCAACACCCCCATGCAGGCTCTGCATCTGATGAATGATGTCCAGCACGTCGAAGCGGCACGGGCACTAGCCCAGCGTATTCTCAAGGAGGGAGGCGCCAATCCCGGGGACCGCGCCCGATGGGCTTGGCGACTCGTAACGGCCCGCTACCCCTCTGCAGAAGAGGCTCAGATCCTACTCAACGCTCTACAGGCACACCGGGAGCGTTATTTGGACGACGTGGAAGCTGCTACCGAACTCATCAATTTTGGGGACAGCCCGCCAGACCCAGATATCGTAGCCAGCGAATTGGCTGCATGGACCCTGATCGCAAACCTGCTCCTCAATCTCGATGAGGTAGTCAACAAGAATTAAGCTCTTCATGGATCCTGCTCTCGAATACCACTTGCACCAGTCGCGCCGCCAGTTCTTCCAAGGCGCTGGACTTAAAGTAGGGGGTATCGCCCTTGCTCAGCTCCTTTCACAGAAAGCCCTCGCTAAAGACCTCCCCACGCAGACCGATATTCATCCTGCACTTCCCGGTCTTCCCCACTTTGCTCCCAAGGCCAAGAATCTCATTTACCTGCACATGAACGGGGCCCCCGCGCAGCAGGATCTTTTCGATCATAAACCACAGATGGAGCAATTCTTCGACAAGGAGCTCCCCGATTCTGTCCGCAACGGCCAGCGAATCACGACCATGACCAGCGGGCAAAAACGCTTTCCGGTAGCCCCAAGTAGATTTGGATTTGAACGCTGTGGCCAATCAGGAATCCTCATGAGCGAACTCGTTCCCCACATGAAGGGTATTGCGGATGAGATCACCATGATCAAATCGGTTCATACCGAGGCAATCAATCATGACCCTGCCTGCACCTTCGTCATGACGGGCAGTGAAGTCCCCGGCAGACCAAGTCTCGGTTCGTGGCTCAGCTATGGCCTGGGCAGCGAGAGCCAGAATCTACCCGCATTTGTTGTCTTTACACCAACGGTGAAGAACCCAAGTCAGGCACTATTCAGCCGTATGTGGACCAGTGGCTTTCTGCCCTCGAAATATGACGGCGTCAAACTGAGGAGCGCAGGAGATCCTGTTCTCTACGTGAAGAACCCCCCCGGGGTGTCTTCCGACGACCGGAGAACCATGCTCGACGCTCTGGGACAACTCAACGAAAAGTCCTTCGAACGTTTTGGAGACCCGGAGACTCAGACGAGAATTGCCCAGTATGAGATGGCGTTCCGAATGCAACGCAGCGTGCCGGAGCTGACTGATTTGAAGGGAGAAAGTAAGGCGACACTCGAGATGTATGGACCAAACTCTCAGAGGCCCGGCACATTTGCCCACTCTGCGCTCCTGACCCGTCGGCTCATTGAACGAGGGGTTCGAGTCGTTCAGGTCCTTCACAGGGGCTGGGATCAGCACGGCAATCTGCCCAAGGAAATCAAGAATCAGTGTCTTGATGTAGATCAGCCAACCGCAGCCCTGATCAAGGACTTGAAGGAACGGGGAATGCTTGAGGACACACTTGTTGTCTTTGGTGGCGAATTCGGGCGTACTGCCTACTGTCAGGGAAAACTGACCCGGGAGAGCTACGGTAGAGACCATCACCCGCGCAACTTCTGCATGTGGATGGCCGGGGGAGGGATCAAGGCCGGAATGACCTACGGCGAAACCGATGATTTCAGCTATAATATCACAGAAAATCCTGTGCATCTCAACGAGCTCAATGCCACCATTCTCCACTGTATGGGTATCGATCACAGCCGCTTCACCGTCCGGCATCAGGGTCTTGACCAGCGCCTGACGGGCGTTGAACAGGTTCAGCCTGTCAGCCCCATCCTAGCATGAGTGGGTGGCTCCCGGAGAGGGTTCCATTGGCCGCATGAAGACGCGATTGCGCCGTCCGAATGGCCCGCTATTGTTGCCAAGCATTGAAACTCCACTCCATCAACTACCTGATCCTCGCGCTCCTGCCCTTGGTTGGCGAGGCCGCTCAGTTCGATGAACTTGCCCCGCTTCTGAAAGAGCACTGCATCAAGTGCCACGGGGGGGCTAAGAAAAAAGGCGGCCTCGACCTTCGTTCGCTCAAGGGCCTTCTCGAAGGAGGAGAGGGCGGCCCGGTCCTTGTGCCGGGCGAGCCGGAAAAGAGCCGGCTAGTCTCTCAACTCCATCCCGGGGCTGATCCTCATATGCCCCCGAAAGGACAGCTCAGTCAGGCGGAAATCAGCCGCATGCGAGAATGGGTCACCCACTTTCACTCTCAGGAGAACACCAGCGACGATCCCATTCCGGAGGATCTGGTAGAAATACTGCCACCGAACCTGTCACCTGACCAGGCGATTGATTTTCTCCTCCGGAAACAGTGGGACGAACAAGATCTTTCGCCCTCTCCTTCCATTGATGACGGAGCGTTCCTACGCCGGATCACTCTTGACCTGCTGGGACGGATTCCCACCAGAGAAGAGCGTGCTCGTTTCCTCGCAGATACACGGCCTGACCGGCGACAGGCCTTGGTTGATGATTTACTTAATAGTACTGCTCACGCACGCCACTTCGCAGAAATCTTTAACGCTGTGCTTCTCGGTCGATCAGGATCTGGAGGAGCAAAACGGACCGACCGGGAAAAACACTTCCTGCCCTACTTGCGCTGGGTCTTCCAGACCAACCGCCCTTGGAACAAGGTAGGCTATGATTTTATTGTGGCTCGCCCGGAAAGCCCCGAGGAACAAGGCGCATCATGGTTTCTTTACGAGCAAGACAATGATGCAGGAAAAATGGCAACCACCACTGCGTCTGCCCTGTTTGGAACGCAGATTCAATGCGCCCAATGTCATGACCATCCGGTGGCTCCAGAAATTGAGCAGAAGCATTACTGGGGGCTGGTCGCCTTTTTCGATCGCACTCGCAACGTCACCACCAGTGACGGCCCAGGACTCGGAGAACGCGCTGCGGGTGGCTATAACAAGTTCGCCAACCTTGAGGGGGAGAGTAGTGAAAGTGAACTGGTATTCCTAACCGGTCAAACTGTCGTGGAGCCGGAGGGCCGCCGAGACAAGGACGATCTGAAAAACTACATCGTAAGCCCTCCTGGAGACTGGATTAACCCTCCAAAACCCAAGAAAAAAGGCGACAAACCAGTGATTACAACGAAGGTGGAAAAGGCCCCACTCCCGAAATTCTCCCGCCGGAAGGAACTCGCACGCCTTGCCTTGGACAATAACCCCGCCTTCTCCAGAGCTATCGTCAATCGCCTCTGGGCTCTACTGATAGGGCGCGGAATCGTGCATCCGGCAGACAAGATGAACTCGGCTCACCCTCCAAGCCATCCCTTATTGCTCAACTGGCTGGCCAATGACTTCGCTGAAAATGGATTTAATCTCCGCAGGACATGCCGGGCCATTCTAAACAGCAAAGCATACTCCCTCTCGACGAACCATCCGGCGGAAATCCCTCCCGCTCCGGAAAGTTTTGCACGGGGAATCGATAAGCCGCTTCCCGCTGAACATCTCTATCGATCAATTCTGGTGGCCCTTGGGGGCGAGGCTCGGGAGGATGGAACCGTCGCTCAGGAAAATACCTACCGGAACGAATTTGTGAAAACCTACCCTGACATCTTCGCCGAGACTTTCTCTCCTTCCGTGCAGCAGGCCATGTTTGCCGCAAACGGAAAAGTCGTTGAAAAGATCCTCAGTTCGACGGAACTTCCACTCGCAGCCCTCCTCAACGAACGCGGAGACAACGAAGCTATCACCGAGGAGCTCTTCCTCGCAACCCTCGGAAGACTTCCCGACGAGGAAGAACGTGCTCACACTGTTTCCTATCTCACACAAAGAGCAGACCGCCAACCTTCCGCGATCCAGCAAATCCTCTGGGCCCTCTTCAACAGCGCAGAATTCCGCATGAATCACTAATGAACGGGGCCCGACAGAATTGTGGCAATCCGGAGCATGGCCTTCACCGGAGGCGTTTTCTCGAGGGAATGACGGCAGGCGCCATTTCCTCGCTCAGCTGGGCGGGCCTGTTTTCCAATCCTGCTTTTGCAGAGGCTGCAAAAAAAACACAAAAACGGTGCATCCTCCTCTGGCTGTGCGGTGGCCCCAGTCAGTTTGAAACGTGGGACCCCAAACCGGGCACGACGACCAGCGGCCCTTTCGGATCCATCCCGACTTCCATCCCCGGAATTCACTTCAGCGAACTCATGCCCAAATGTGCGTCCATCGCCCACAAGACCGCAGTCATTCGCTCCATGAAAACAAGCGCCCGCGAACATACGCAGGCCATCAATCTTCTTCAAAGGGGCCACTCGCCCAGGCCTCCATTTACCCGCCCAACTCTTGGCTCCGTGCTCTCTCAGCAGTTGGGACAACTGGATAGCCCGATTCCAAACTTCATTCTCCTCGACCCTTGTCCGGAAGGAAATGAATTCAAGGGGTTCAAGGCGGGAAACTGGGCGGGATGGCTTGGCGCAGAGTATTCTCCTGTGCGAACCGGCGGAGAGTTTGGGATTCCGAACGTCGACAAACTTGATTCCATCACAACTGATGATCACGAGGCTCGCGAACAACTAAGAAGGTTCTTAAGCAAGAAGTTCGAGAACGATACAAAGAGTAAAGCCGCCTCCTCGCACAACGCTGTCTACGAGCGAGTCAAGGGCCTCATGAGCTGTGCCCACCTGTTTGATCTGGATCGCCTTCCACAGAAAGACCGGGAGCGCTACGGGCCCGGCGCTTTCGGTCAGCACACTCTCCTCGCTCGGAACCTCGTCGAAGAAGGAGCCCCCTTTGTCATGGTCGCCAATGGAATGCCATGGGACTGCCATGTCTTTAACCACGAGATTTACCAGATGGTCGTTCCGGACCTGGACAATATTATCTACCAGCTTCACCGTGACCTCGAGGACCGGGGCATGCTGGATGATACCCTGGTGATCGCAATGGGTGAGTTCGGACGCACCCCTTGGCTCAACGCGGCACGCGGCAGGGATCACTATCCCAACGCCTGGAGCCTGTCCATGTTTGGAAGCGGAATCGCCGAAGGGGCAGTGGTAGGAGCAACGGACAAGCTGGGATTTGACGTTGCTGGCGAGGCCTTCAACGAGCAGAACCTCTTCGCGACAATCTTTTCCGCACTTGGGATCGACCCTCACGGGGAGTTCCAAATACCCACCCTCCCAAATTTTCACTACGTGGAGGATCAATCAGAGCCAATCAGGGAGGTGCTTGCGTGAAAGTCGAAATCGCCAAAAGCACTTCCTTCAAGCTGCCCACACACTGCCTTTCACTGGCGCGGGGTGAAGACAACCGCTTCTACGCGGCGTGCTTCGACGGAGGTATCTATTCTCTACCACAGATTCGGTGGAGTAAGCCGGTGAAGCTTGCTGAACATAAGAATTACGCCTCCGGGGTAAACTGGTCCCCGGCAAACCGGGAGCTGGTTTCTGCAGGTTACGATGGCCGTCTACTCTGGATTAATCCCGAAACGAAGAAGACGACTCGCGAGGTGAAGGCCCATGACTTCTGGTCCTGGCAGAGTACAATGTCCCCGGACGGCAGGTTCATCGCCTCCACTACTGGTCAATATCTCTGCGGTGGTTATAAATACGAACCTGCTTCTGAAAAAGAACCATCGGTCCGGGTCTACGACGTGCTTACCGGTAGAGAAGCTCACCACTTTGCTCACATCCCACCTGTGGAATCCGTGGCATTCAGCAATGACGGAAGGTTTCTCGCGGCAGGCAATCTCATGGGAGAAGTCCGCATCTGGAGCCTTGAGACTGCAAAGGAAGTTGCCCGGATAGAGACAGAGAATTTCACCGGCTGGGGCATCATCAAGGGCCACTATTTTACCGGCGGCATTTTTTCACTCGCGTTTTCACCGGACGATTCCGAAGTCCTGCTCGCGGGAATGGGTAGCACCCGCGATCCCGCTGCCGGAAACGGCAAGCAATTATGGGAGCGTTGGCAATGGCAGGGCGATGCCGCTCAGCGAGTCGCGAGTGCCAACGATAGTGAAATCGGGCAGGGCCTCATGGAAACTGTCGCGATTCACCCCGGAGGAAAAATCTTTGCGATGGCCGGAAGGCTATTCAAGGGCCAATGGAACACGGCAATTTTCGACCTTTCCACCGGCTCACTCCTCGCATCCACTGACACGAAGATGCGAGTAAGCAAGGCCGTCTGGAATGAAGACGGGACCCGGCTTTATCTCGGGGGAAGCTCGGGGCAACCCAAGGAAATGAAGGACATCGAAAAGTCTGATTGGGGTAGGGTCAAGGTCCTGAAGGTAGCAGTCAGCTGACTTCTTTCGTCAGTCCTCCATTGCATCGCGCTGGTAGGAAGCTAACCTTGCATGGATGTTCCGCAACCCACCGGCCCTTCAACTGATCACCGCTGTCCTCTCGGCCGGTGGACTTTTCGCCGAGGTCGATTTTAACCGGGATATCCGCCCTATTCTGTCGGACCACTGTTTCGCCTGTCACGGCCCCGACGAGCACGACCGTAAGGGCAAACTGCGGCTGGATACAGAAGAGGGGGCGCTGAAGGGCGGTGACATTGGTGATGCCCTCGTTCCCGGCAGGCCAGATGACAGTGAGATCATTCACCGCATTTTCAGCAATGACCCGGAGGAAGTCATGCCCCCACCCGACGCGAACAAGGCGCTCAGCGCTGAGCAGAGAACTCTCCTCCGCCAATGGATTAAACAGGGAGGCGGCTACGCCGAGCCCTGGTCCTATCGGCCTCCAGAAACGCACCCTGTCCCGGAGGCCCGGATTTCTGATTGGCCCGCAAACTGGATTGACAACTTCATTGTGGACCGTCTCGACCGTGAGGGGCTGAAACCCGCTCCGGACACTGATCCTGTGACCCTCGTCCGACGCCTTCATTTTGACCTGATTGGCCTTCCTCCCTCACCGCAAGAAGTCGAACGCTTCCTGAAAGCCTGGAAGCATGACCCCTCCTCCTGCCTGGAAAAGACAGTCCAGGATCTTCTCTCCTCTCCTCATTTTGGTGAGCGCATGGCGATGTACTGGCTCGACCTTGTGCGCTACGCAGATACCTGCGGATATCATGGAGATCAGGATCACAGTATTTCTCCCTACCGAGACTACGTCATTGATGCATTCAACGACAATATGCCCTTCGATCAGTTCACCCGGGAGCAATTGGCAGGAGATCTTCTCGAATCCCCTACAATCGACCAGAAAATCGCCACAGGCTACAATCGTCTTCTCCAGACCTCACACGAGGGCGGAGTTCAGGCCAAGGAATATCTAGCCATCTACTTTGCGGACCGGGTTCGGAACCTCTCCAATGTCTGGATGGGTGCAACCGTGGGTTGTGCCCAGTGTCATGACCATAAGTATGACCCCTACACCGCCAGAGACTTTTACGCGCTGGGGGCCTTTTTTGCTGATATCGACGAAGCTCAGCATTTCCGGGTTGGAACCAATAATCTGCCAACGAGGCGGCCCCCTGAAATCGATGTCCACTCGAAGCGCGAGCGCTTGCGCCTCGCGGAGCTCGAGAGCAAACTGTCTTCTCAATCATTTGCTAGTCAGGAGGAGCAGGAAAGCCTCAAGGCGGAACTGGCCGTGCTGAAAAAAGCGCAACGGAAGACGATGATTACGGTCGCAACCAAGCCGCGTACGATTCGTATTCTTCCGAGAGGAGACTGGCTCGATGAGAGTGGCCCGGTGGTGGAGCCTGCGTTCCCCACTTTTCTGGAGAAACCCGGACACTCCGTCAAATCAAGGCGTTTGAACCGGCTTGACCTTGCAAACTGGCTGACGGACCCAACAAGCGGGACGGGAGGCCTGACTGCCCGCGTCATGGTCAACCGATTCTGGTACCTCGTATTTGGTTCTGGCATTTCAAAGCGACTTGATGACTTCGGCGGGCAGGGAGAAGCCCCTGTACATCCCGAGCTCCTCGATAATCTCGCAGTTGAATTCTACCAGTCCGGTTGGGACATTAAGCATATGATGGCACTTCTCGTCACTAGCCGGACCTACAGGCAAAGCTCACTTGCAACCGTGGAGCTGCGAGAACGAGATCCCTACAACCGACTGTTGGCACGGCAATCACGTTACCGCCTCCCTGCGGAAACTATCCGTGATAACGCACTGGCAATCTCGGGCCTCCTGCGGACGAGCTACGGCGGTGCCAGTGCAAAGCCCTACCAACCACTGGGCTACTACAAGCACCTCAATTTCCCCGGACGCAAATATGCTCATCATGCTGATGACCGCCAGTGGCGCCGCGGAGTCTATGTGCATTGGCAACGACAGTTTCTCCACCCCATGCTGCGCGCCTTTGACGCTCCCACTCGTGAAGAGTGTACCGCCGAGCGCCCCCGTTCCAATACCCCGATTGCCGCGATGACCCTCCTCAACGACCCATCTTTCGTAGAGGCTGCCCGCGTTTTTTCCGCCCGTATTCTTTCCGAAGGAGGGCCAAGCATCGACGACCGCCTTGAGTTCATCTACCGTGAGGCCCTTTCGCGAAAACCGGATGAGAAGGAACGTCATATCATGAAGCATCTGGTATCCATGGCGACGCAGGAATTTCAATCGAACCCTGCTGCTGCAAAAGAACTAGTGTCTACTGGAACAGCTCCGATTGCTGAGGGCCTCGATACTGTCCAGCATGCCGTATGGACTACTGCAGCCCGAGCCATCCTGAACCTCTCTGAAACCTACACCCGGAACTGAGTAATTCCACCTTCCTCTCTACAGGCTGATGACAACTACTGAAAGACTGGGAAACTACATGAATCGCCGATCATTTCTTGGTTCGACAGGTTTCGGACTCGGATCTGCCGCCCTCCTCTCCCTGCTTGGTCGTGATGCCTTGGGAAATGCGATTGATACATCCTACGATGGAATCGCAGGCCTGCCGCACCATGATGCCAAGATCAAAAGAGTGATTTTCCTGACCATGGCCGGAGGCCCTTCACATCTGGAAACCTTTGATTACAAGCCAAAGCTGGATGAACTCAATGGCAAGCCCATGCCTGAATCCTTTACCAAGGGCCAGCCGATCGCCCAACTGCAGGGCCAGCAACTCAAGGTACAGGGCCACCTCACAAAGTTTCAGGAGTTTGGCAAAGGGCAGTTTATTTCCGACTTTCTTCCATATCATCGAAAGATGGCTGACAAGATCTGTGTGGTGAAATCCATGCTCACCGAGCAGATCAACCATGACCCAGCCCACACTTTCATGAACACCGGATCTGCCATCAGTGGACGCCCCTCCATGGGAGCATGGATCAACTACGGTCTCGGTAGCGACAGCGAAGACCTTCCCGGGTTCGTTGTCATGTCAAGCGTAGGTGGTCGTAACCCCCAGCCCATTGCCGCCCGGCAATGGGGCACGGGTTTTCTCCCCAGTCGCCATCAAGGTGTAGAATTCAACAGCACCGGAGACCCGGTCCATTATGTCACCCGTCCTGCGGGCATATCCGAGAAACATCAGAAGGCTCTCGTTCAGTCTATTCAGCAACTGGACAGTCGACGCAACGAAATGGTCGACAACCCTGAAATCAAGGCCCGTATTGCGGCCTACGAAATGGCTTTCCGTATGCAGGCCAGTGTTCCGGAGCTCACAGACGTTTCAGACGAACCACAGCATGTTCTCGACATGTATGGCGCTAAGCCGGGTGATGGCTCTTTCGCATCAAATTGCCTTCTGGCTCGCAGACTGGCAGAAAAGGGAGTCCGTTTCATTCAGCTCTATCACCGGGGATGGGATCATCATGGCGGTCTGGTGAAATACATGAATACCTGCTGCGGGCTCACCGATAAGCCAACGTGGGCACTGCTGACCGACCTGCAACAGCGCGGGATGCTGGACGAAACCCTTATCGTCTGGGGTGGAGAGTTCGGAAGGACCCCGATGTTTCAGGGAAAAGGTGGGGCCGGGCGGGATCACCATATGAAAGGATTTTCAATGTGGTTGGCCGGCGGGGGGATCCAAGGCGGGACAGCGTATGGGGAAACCGACGAACTTGGATATGCCTCCGTGCAGGATATCGTGCATGTCCGTGACCTGCATGCCACCATGCTTCATCTGCTGGGAATTGATCATAATCGGTTCTCCGTGAAGTTTCAGGGATTGGATATGCGGCTTACCGGGGTAGAACCCGCAAAAGTCGTGCAGGGAGTTTTGAGCTAGGCGAATTGCCAAATGTGCCCGTATTGGCCACGTAATCGGCAGCAATCCCACGAAAACAGGACCAGCTGGGAAAACCCAGTTCTTGCGAACTCTCACGGCCCTCGTTACTTAAGAGGCGCTATGCGCCTAACCATCACTGCGCTTACTCTCTTCGCCTCTCTGCCCGCGGTGGCAGCTCCCCTGTCCTACAACAGAGACGTCCGACCTATTCTGGCTGAAAACTGTTTCTCGTGTCACGGCCCGGACAAAAATGCCCGCGAAGCCAAGCTCAGACTGGACGTCAGGGCAGATGCCTTGGCCTCGAAAGCATTCGTTCCTGGCGATCCCGAAGAATCAGAAATCATTCATCGGATCTACACAGAGGACACCGAGGAAATCATGCCTCCTCCCGAATCTCACAGGGTGCTCACCTCCGCTCAGAAAAAGATCCTGTCTGAATGGGTAGAACAGGGCGCGGAGTATGAACCGCATTGGGCCTACATAGTTCCCAAAAGACCAGAAGTTCCCAAGGTGGGAGCCACTCACCCTATCGATAACTTTATTCTTGCGGGAATGCCTGAGACCAGCCGCAAGCTGTCTCCGCGGGCGGACATGGACACTCTGAGAAAAAGGATTTCCTTCGACCTTACGGGTCTTCCGGCATCTTTCGAGGAAATCGAGAAATCAAATGCTCAATCCTACATCGACCACTTTCTCTCCTCTCCTCATTTTGGAGAGCGGATGGCAGTCATGTGGCTCGACCTCGCACGATACGCCGATAGCCATGGTTACCATAGTGACAAGACTTGGAGTATGACGCCCTACCGGGACTATGTCATCCGCGCCTTCAATAGCAATAAGCCCTATGATACCTTTATTGTAGAGCAGCTCGCGGGGGACCTTCTCGAGAAGCCCTCGACTGAGCAATACGTTGCCACCGGCTTCAACAGAGTGAACCAGCTCTCCGAGGAAGGGGGAATTCAGGATGCCGAATACATCGCCAAATATTATGCCGAGAGAGTGAGGACGACCTCTGTCGCTTTCCTCGGTTCAACAATGGGGTGCTCCGAGTGCCATGATCACAAATTTGATCCTTTTACCGCCAAGGACTTCTATTCCATGGAAGCCTTCTTCTCCGACATCTATGAGAAGGGTGCCTATAATGGGGATGGCCGCTACAATGCCGGTGCGGATATAAAGAACTACCCGGGCTTCAAACTGGACAAGTGGGGGCCGGCCCTCGACGTCCCCGATCCCAAGGACACGAATGAGTTGACCCGGATCGAGAAGGAAAAGCGACTCCTCGAAAAAGAACTGGAAGTAACAGGACCCGGCTTGGAAAAAGAGTTTCTCACATGGTTGAATGATTTGCGGGCGAAAATTTCAGCCAGCAAGCCAAAGGATCTGACCATCCTTGACGACAACGAGCTTCCCCTCGAAAAAGTCCAGACAGTCACCGACAACGTGCATTCTGGTAAGATCGCTCGGCAACAGACAAGCAATGGTCTCGTTCAACACATTGTAGACGCCAGCAGCAAACCAGTCAGCCTTGGTAATGGGGAACAGCTGTTTGCCCATGTCTGGCTCGACCCCAAGAATCCTCCACGCCAGATCATGCTCCAGTTTAATGCAAACAACTCTTGGGAGCACCGAGTGTGGTGGGGTGAAGATCTCATTCCCTACGGCAAGGGAAGTAGTGGACCAGACCACCACCGGGGTGGTGACCTTCCTGCGTTAGGAAAGTGGGTTCGGATCGAGGTATCTGCCGAAAAAGTCGGTCTTCCCGCCGGAACAAAAATCACCCAACTAGCCTACACTCAACACGGAGGAACCGTCCTGTGGGATCTGGCAGGACGAACGACCAGTGATGCCAGTGCCGCACTCGCGGGCATTCCAGATAACCTTAGGAAGCAGTTGCTTGCCGTAGGGAGTAAAAAGCTCGGCGCCAGTATTCGTGAGCCATTGCTTAATTACTTCCGAACGGTTGCGCCTTCTCTTCAACCGGTCCGGGACAAGATTGCCAAACTGGACCAGCAGGCAAAAGGGGCTATGGGCTCTACCCGCATGACCCTCGTGACACTCTCGACCAATCCTCGTGAAATACGGATCCTGCCCAGAGGAGACTGGACGGATCGATCGGGGCCGGTCGTTGAACCCGCGCTCCCAGCTTTCCTTGCCAGTGGTAAGCAAAAATCCAAATCCAGCGGGGATCGGCTGACACGTCTTGACCTCGCCCAGTGGATCGCGTCGAAGGATAACCCTCTCACCGCCCGGGCCTTCGTCAACCGGGTATGGGCTCTTTTTCTAGGAACTGGTCTGTCCCGGGACCTGCAGGATCTCGGCAACCAGGGTCAATGGCCTACGCATCCTGAGCTCCTTGACTGGCTCGCCGTAGAATTCATGGAGAGTGATTGGGACATCAAGTATCTCGTCAAACTGATTCTTACGTCGGAAACCTACCAGCAATCCTCCAATGCCTCCCGGGATCTGACTGGCTCGGATCCCTACAATAAGCTCTACGCGAGACAGAATGCGCGCCGACTGCCTGCTGAGTTCATCCGCGATAATGCCCTTGCAGTCTCGGGCCTCCTTAATCCGGTGATAGGTGGTGCAAGTGCCCGTCCCTACCAGCCGGCAGGCTACTATCGGGAACTGAACTTTCCCAAGCGAACCTACAAACAGGATAATGACCAGAATCAGTATCGCCGCGGAGTTTACATGCATTGGCAGAGAAGCTTCCTGCATCCTATGCTCGTCGCATTTGATGCGCCCCCCAGGGAAGAGTGCACCGCAAGTCGTGAGAGTTCTAATACCCCGCAACAGGCTCTTAACCTTCTCAATGATCCCACCTTCGTTGAGGCCGCGCGGGTTCTCGCGGAGAAGCTTACAGGGGACAGCCGACCGTTCGATGAGAGGCTGGAGCTTGGCTTTCAGGCACTCCTCCAACGCAAGCCTCATCCGGAAGAACACAAACTCCTGAAGGATCTCTACGATAGGCAGCTCAAGCGCTACATCCAAAGCCCTCAGGAAGCGAATGCACTTCTGAAAGTTGGGCTCCACCCGGCAGGAAGGGAAGCCAACCCCATGGATCTCGCGGCCTTCACCTCGGTCACCAGAGCTCTCCTCAATCTGCACGAGACCATTACGAGGTACTAATCTGGAGAACTCCCATAACTCTCAATCATGAACGAACAGCTGATCAATGCGATTAACAGGCGGACCTTTCTCAAGGGCTCATCCTACTCAGTGGGCAGTGCTGCACTCGCCTATCTAATGAGTCAGGAGTCACAGGGCGCCCCCCAGTGGAAGGGCATCCTCGATGAAAAACTGCATTTCGCACCAAAAGCCAAGCGGGTCATTCATCTCTGTATGGCAGGTGGACCCTCTCACCTCGAAACTCTGGATCATAAACCAGAACTGGCTCGCCTCAATGGACAGCCAATGCCGGAGTCCTTCACCAAGGGACAGCAGCTCGCACAGCTTCAAGGAAGTCGAAACAAGCTCAAGTGCCTCGGCCCCCAACATGAATTTAAACCCTATGGGGAGTGCGGGAGACTGATGTCCTCCGCCTTTCCCAATATTGGTTCGATCGCAGACGACATCGCAGTAATCAACTCGATGTCCACTGAGCAAATCAACCACGACCCAGCTCACACCTTCATGAACACTGGCTCGGTCATTCCGGGCCGCCCTTCAATGGGGTCCTGGCTGCTGTATGGACTCGGAGCAGACACCGATGAACTTCCCGGGTTTGTGGTGATGACCTCCTCCGGAGGGGGGCAGGATCAGCCCATCGCTGCCCGCCAGTGGCACAGTGGATTTCTTCCCTCTCGATTCCAAGGTGTCAAATTCAACTCAAAGGGGGATCCGGTTCACTACGTCAACAATCCTGCAGGGGTATCACGAGACAACCAGGGAGACCTCCTTAACACCATTAACGGGCTGAACGACCTGCTGAGCCAGAGGCAGAATGACCCCGAGATTGCTACTCGAATCGCCCAGTATGAAATGGCCTTCAAGATGCAAGCTTCGGTTCCAGATCTGGTCGACGTGTCCAAGGAGCCCAAGCATGTTTTTGACCTCTACGGCGCCAAGCCGGGAGACGGATCCTTCGCCTCCAACTGCCTTGTCGCGCGCCGCCTTGCCGAGCGTGGGGTTCGCTTTATCCAGTTGTATCACCGCGGCTGGGACCACCATGGCAACGTCAAGGGCGCAATCAATACCGTTGCCGGTCACATTGACAAGGCCACCGCCGCCTTGGTCAAGGACCTCAAGGAGCGTGGACTACTCGAAGATACCCTCATTATCTGGGGAGGAGAGTTTGGACGGACCCC
>MDTA01113179.1_pt1 | contig 20871 bp, 19 predicted proteins | sample 811151 | NCBI WGS metagenome assembly MDTA01 (sample SAMN05326648, study PRJNA326480) | marine metagenome | isolation source: seawater | place: Indian Ocean: South | collected 2010 | reverse complement strand
AGAATATGTTCGTAAAATTTAGTTTGATTGGCAATAAACCAATTTGAAACCCAATTAAATTTTGAAATATATTCTTCTGGTGAAAATAAATCCCTATTCGCTAAGGTCCAGTAGCTTTTATTAATGATTTCAAGTTTTTGTGCTATGAGTAAAAAATCTTTGCTAAACCAGCTCACGTTAAAACAACTATACTCTGAAGGAATTAAAAAGCAGCCAGTGTAAAAAAATTGTTGTATTGCCCAAATTGTAGAAAACAATATTGGTAAAGCAAGAAATTTACAGGCGGAAAATACATGATTTTTTTTTAAATATAATTTTATAATTATGATTACTATTATAAAAATAGACAAATTACTTAATTTAATAGTGACCAAAAAAAAGGGTAGACTTAGAAATAAATAAAGATGACTTGTGTCTAATTTATTTTTTTCAATTGTTAAAATACTTAATAGTAATAACAAAGAAATAATCAAAAAAGATGGTACATCCGTACCAAAACTTGAAAATCTGTTAAATTTTACAATTAAATAAAATAAAAGAGAAATACAAATTAAATTAGATATTCTTAAATTTTTTTGAATTAAATTTTTTTTAATAAACTCTAAAAAATAAAATAACGTAAAAAAAAGTAACATAATTGAAGGGAGAGAGATAATTTTATAATTAGTACTAGGTAAGTTAAAAATAGACATTAAATTTAGCCACATGGAGTTCCAAACATAGGGTTCAGCAAGATTTCCTGTACCTAAAATAATTTTTGATTCATTAAAATTTATTACGTAAGGCAAATGATAGTAGCCAAAGTCCTCATGAGGTTTGTGCGAATGAAATAATAATAATACAAACAGAAAAATTAAATAAAATTCTTTTTTTTTAAAAATAGAAAAATCTTTAAAAAATAGAAAAATTATAAAACCTAAAAAAAATACAACTAAATTTATTATTTCAGATAAAACAAAGAAAAAATGAAAAAAAGTCGCAAATACCGAGAGGTAGAATAAACCTAAAATCCCGTATAAGCTTTCTTCTAGATTTATTTTTCTATCTAAAAGCAATGTTAATTTCCCAAACCCTATTGTAGAAATAGTTAAAAAAAAAGCATATGATATATATAAAATCATTAAAATCTTTTCAAAATTCTTAATAATTTTTGTTTATCATTTTTTGTATACGCAGAAACTAATTCATTATATTTTTTTTCGAATAATACTCTATGAATTTTCTTCTTTTTAATTACTTTCAAATACGTATCAGAATAAAGTATTTTCTCATTTGTTGAAAAAAGTTTCTCATGCATTTTTTCTCCGGTATTCAAACCTGTTTCGACAATTTTATATTTATAAGTTGGATTAATTTTACTTTTTAATTTAGCAAAATATTCAGCAAGCTTGTATATGTTTATGGGTTTGCCCATATTTAATACAAAAGTTTTATTTTTAAATTTGCTATTAGTTGTTTGCAAAACCAAAAAGCAAGCTTCGATAATTGTCATAAAATATCTTGTCGCCTTTTTATTTGTTACTGTAATTAATTGATTATTATTAATTTGATCCAGAAAATTATTTACAGCGGAACCTGAACTACCGAAGACGTTACCAAATCGAACTATATTGATATAACTTTTATTATTATTAAAAGTATTTAAGTACTCACAATACTTTTCGGCTAAACGCTTAGTATATCCTAATACAGACTTGGGTTCCGCCGCTTTGTCAGTTGATATTAATAAAAAATCACATCTATTTTCAAGAGAGATTGAACTTAATATTGCCGTAGCAAAAATATTATTTTTAATAGCTGAAAAAATATTTTCTTCGAGAATATTTACGTGTTTATAAGCACCAGCATGTATCACTAAATTAATTTTATATTTTTTTATAATGGTCCGCACTAAATTTTCATCGCTCATATCCCCTAATACAAAAATACTTTTTGATCCTAGTTTTTTTTTAAGGTTATAAATTGCTAATTCCGATTGATCTAAACAAATAAGTTTTTTTACATTTTGAATACATAATTGCCTGCAAATCTCAGATCCTATTGAGCCTCCACCTCCAGTGACTAAAACATTTTTTTTGTTAATATTTTTAATTAATTTTTGCTCGTGTTGTTTTCTTTTTAAAATTTGATTTATCTCGTTGATTTTAAAATCATTTAAGTCCAGTTTGTCGGAAATCAAATATTTTTTTTGAGGTAAATATCTCACATCAAAAAAATGCTGTTTTAATCTATAAATTAAAGACTCTAATTTATTTTTTTCAAATGAAGGAATGCACACATAAACTCTTCTAACATTAATTTTAGCTTTTAATTTAATTAAATCTGTAAAGTTTATTATAGGGGTGCCATTTATTGATGTGTTTCTTAACTTTATATTATCGTCAATTAAATAAAGCACATCCTCATTTGACTTTTTAAGTTCTTTTAAAATAACATTTCCTGCAAATCCAGCCCCATAAATAATATGTCCCGAAGGCTTAAAATCTTTGAAATTATTATCTTTCACATAGAGAATTTTGTTCTTTGATTTAACATTAGCCTTAGACTTTATATATCTTTCTACATTTACAAATTTAAAATTTTTTAAAATTTTAACTAATCTTATATTATTTGCTATCGAATGATCTCTTTCGTGTACATTATTTATTTTAAGAATTTTTTCATTTTTAAAATCAAGTAGTTTTACTAAATCTTTAATATGATAACCCTTACCCGTACCTATATCAAAATAATTAGATTTTATATTATTCTTTAAAAAATATTTGTAAATTTTTGCAACATCTCTAACATGAATAAAATCTCTTACCGAATTTCCACCATTAATAAGTTTTACTTTTTTATTCTTCTGCTTTAATTGAATTAATTTTTCTATGAATGAAAACTTGCAATTAGGGTCCCCAAATGTATTGAAAACTCTCATGATATAACATTTAATGTTATTTTTACCACAGTAATTGCTAACCAAGGCCTCAGCGGCAATTTTAAATGATCCTTGCAAATTTCTATTAAAAATATCATTACTAAAATTATTTATATTTTGAGGGATTATAAAAACTGAAGAGCTACTTGTATAAATAATTTTATTTATATTTTTTGGTTTTAAATTTGCAAAAATATCAAAAATAATTTTAAGAGATAGTTTGTTGAAATTTTCATAATCTTTATTACTTATTGTATTTATTTTATAGGCTGGGTAAAAGTTGTTGATTATCAAATTAATTTTTTTATTTTTATATTTTTTTAATTTGCTAATTAAATTTGAAGAGTTTGCCGATAAAATTATTGAATTTTTTAACTCTATAGATAAGGACCTGGTTAAAGAACTATTTTTTCCAATTATTATATTCATCTCATTTTCTTTGAATTAAATTAATTAAAATACAGTAAATTAATAAAAATAAAAAAATAGTATTTAAGTTGTTTAACATTATTAAATTTTTAAAAAGTATCGGTACGCTAAACATAATTATCAGAATAAGATTTGTTTTTAAAAGTGAAAACTTTTTATTTAGCAAATGATGAATATGATTTCTATCTCCAACAAAAGCATTTCTTCCACTTAATATTCTGGTTAATGAAAGTCTAAGCAAATCAAAGCCAGGCAACATTAATAAAACAAAAATATCATCAGCTTTAAGAAAATTTTTGTTAACGTTGTACTCATAAATTAAGCTAAAACTTAACACAGCTCCAAGTAAATAAATTCCTGAATCACCTAAAAATAACTTATTTTTTAGATTCAAAATGAACAAAATAGATAAAATAATTATATTTAGTAGATAAAATAAATTTCGATCAAATGAGAAATACAGAAAAGCGAAAATAGCAATAAAAAATAAAATGGACTGGCAATTAATTCCATCATAAAAATTAAGCGCATTAACAAGAATAATTATAGAAAATATGGTGAAAAATATTGCAAAATTAAAAAGAAAAATATTTTTGTCATAAAAAGATAGAGTAATATTTTTAATCATAAGATTATCATTCATTAGTACTACTAGGAGTGAGATAAAAGTTAATATTAAAATTTTGCTAAAAGGTTTAGAATTATATTTATCATCAAAAAGTCCTACTAAGAAAAACAGAGAAACGAATAGAAAAATACTTGCGTATTCCCTCGTAGTAGAAAAATTAATAAAAGGAGTTTCAATGATTAAAGATAAAACAGACAAAACGAAATAATTAAAAAATATAAATATTCCCCCCAACAAAGGAACATTTTGTTTGTGAATTTTGAGTTTTTTATCAGGTTTATCATTTAAAGGTATCAATTTTTTTATCTTATTAAATGATAGAAGTAGAAAGATATTTGTTAAAATTGTAATTGATATATAAGTCATTTTTTAAAAATTTTACTATTTAAGTACAAATAAAACCCTAGTGTATAATAGATTATAATCGATATCCAAGTATTAAAAAAATTTCCACTCGGAACAAACGGAAAAAAATTAATCATAATAGCTAAACTTGATATTAAAAATGAAATTTGTTCAACATTCATTTTTAATGAACCTATTTTTACAATTTTAAAAAAATTATAAATTACATATGTCGCGGCAATAAAATAGAATATTACACCAATCAGGCCTAATTCTGATAGTACTTGCAAAAACAAATTGTGTGGATGCACCGAGCATACACCGATATTCGAATTATGATTAATATTACCACAATGAACTCTAAAACCTTCAGGGCCGGTACCGAATACTTTATTTTCTGAAAATAAATGTAAGGCTAACTTAAAATGTCCTTCATGATCTTTACTAAAAAATTTTATATCGCGAGAATAATTAAATTTATCCTCTAATTTTTTTATCTTGTAATCATCTTTAATTTTTTGATCTGTAATTTCATTAAAAGTTTTGAAAAACATTCTATCAGTTGGGTTGTACTCTCCGATTTTGAAGTAAGATAGTAAAGTTACAATTATTGAAAAAATAATTAAGGAATTAATAAAAATTTTTCTAAAGTATCTAATAAAAATAATTGATAGACCTAAAAAAATAATTAGAAGAAAAAAAGCTGTTCTTTCACCTGAAAGAAATATAGTAAGGAAGTATATTGAAAAAAAAATTGTAGATAAAATTGAATACTTTTTTAAGTCAAATTTATTAAGAGTAATTATAATCAAAATTATTGGGAAAAACCTCAGAAGAAAACTTCCTAAGATCAAATTTTCTTCAAATAGACCTGCTACTCTTCCATAATTTTGTTTCTGATCAACTTCAAAACCAAAAAAGTTATATCCGAATATATATTGATAAATCGCATCTAATAAAATGAAAGAAAATGTAAATAAATATAAGGAATGTTCTCTCACATGTATTTTTAGTGGTTTTAATTGTAAGATAAAAAATATACACGCCGTGAAAACTACAAATCTAAAATAGAATAACGTGGATAGCTGAAAAATGGTTTTGCCATTTAATAAAGCATTTAATGAAATATAAAATGAGAATAAAAATAGAAATATTAATATTTTGTTGTTGAGTATATGAAACTTATTAGTCTTTATTATCAAATATACTGAGATCAATATAATTGATAAAGATATGACCTGCGATGTAAATATTCCGAATATCATTAAAAATGGAAAAAATAGTATTAAGTTGAGCGTAAATTTTTCTAAGTATTTATCCATTTATAATTCTCGCAAATTGTAACTGAAAATCTGACTTTAAAATTAGTTTATTTTTTTTCATATTTTTTTTAATTTTGGAATAGTTTTTCAATATATATCTTATAGTTGTATATAAATGAGTAGCATTTCTTTTGCATACGAATACACCATAATAATTTTTTTTAACATGCTTTATTTCATCGAAAATGATAACCGGTCTAAATCGAGCTAAAGACTCTAAAATTACTTTAGGTGAACCTTCTGTATAAGATGGTAATATAAAAATGTTACTTCGGTCTATTTTTTTTTTTAAACTTTTAAAATTAATAATTTCTTTCAAAATAAATATTTTATCTGTAATTTTCTTGTTCTGATTACCTCCAATTGCAATAAAATTAAATTGAAATTTTACTTTTTTTAATAAACTAATTAATGAAAATATTCCCTTTTCTTTTCTTATACGTCCAATGTACAAAAGTTTTGGTTTTTTTAGATTCGGATTTTTTATATTACTCAACCAAGTTTTATCTATTTCTGATGGACTTACTAACCTTGCGTTCTTAACTTTAGACAATTTGTTAGAGCATGCGATAATTTTTAGGTTATTAGTGACAATTTTAAACATAAAATAATATAGGTAATATCCAATTATACCTAGTTTACTCTGATATTCTTTAAATCCATCACTTCTCAAATATACATATCCTCGTATTTTAGTTTTTAATATAAAATTTATATGTATCATCTTTAAAACATTAAACGGAGTGATTGAGATCATTAAAAGTTTTGTTTTGTTACTGTAAAGGTTTTCACTTAATAATGAGTCTTTTATAATTTTTAAGTTTGGTACATTTATTTTATAATTTAATGAGTTATAACTTTTTCTACAAATCAGATTTATTTTATGAGATTTTCCACAAGATGATAGGATATTGGCTAAATCGTTATTGGAAGTATAAAACCCTCTTTTCATGTAAATTCTATCATTAGTAAGGACGTGCAACTCTTTTCTCATCGATTTTTTTTTAAAATATTTACTAAAAATGAGGGCATATATCTAATTAATCTTAGTTTTAATAATTGTCTAGAAAAGTATTTTTTATTTTTTTTATAATTTTCATTGCTAAAGTCAGTAGATAAAAACCAATTTAAATATTCTTCAAAAAACATTTTTCTATTTAAATCTAAAAAATTACTTTGGTGAAATCTTATATTTGCCAGTGGCTCCTGAATTGCGAATGCCTTATATTTTTCCGCAATTCTCATTACATACTCGTAGTCTCCAATTATATTATAGTTTTTATTGAATTTACTTTCTTTTTGAAAAATATCCCTTCTTATTATAAAGCAGCTTATTTTTACAAGGTATTCTCTAGCTAAAAAATCAAATATAAATCCACTATCTAAATGTTTGTTTGTAAATTTTTCAAATCTATCCTTCTTTTGAAAATAATGATTACAATTTGAATACGAAAAATGATATTCAGGACTATTAAAAAAAACACTTCTCGAGCTTAAAAAATTCGTGTTCCACCAATCATCACAATCTAAAAATGCTAAAAAATCTCCGGTTGCCTTTTCTGCAGCCAAATTTCTTGCCATGTATAAACTAGTGTGCTCAGTTGCTAAAAAATATTTAATCCTCTCGTCATTGTATGTTTTTAATATCACGGGACTACTATCAGTTGATTTATTATCCCAAAAGATTAATTCCCAATTTTTATATTCTTGTCCTAAAATACTATCTAAGGTCTGCTTAAGATATTTTTCTCCGTTAAAGCAATTTATGATGATACTAACTTTTTTTTCCATGTGATAATTTATGGTAATAATTTATTGTTTTTTTTAAACCATTTTCAAAACTAATTTTAGGTTTCCAGTTTAGCTTAGTTTTAGCTTTGTTAATATTAGGGTAAAGTTTCATGATTTCGTCTTTCCTCATTTTTATTTTTCCATAGTTTGGTTCGCCTTTATTAATTAATTTCTTTATTTTTTTAATTATAAACTTAATTTGTTTTGGTTTACCTGTTCCAATATTAAAAATTTCTCCAATTATATTTGACTTTAAGGATTTCATGATCACGCTTACAACATCATCAATATAAATAAAATCTCTGTACTGTTTGCCTTCAGAACAATCAAATTTTTTATTTTTTAAACAACTATTAATAATAATTGGAATAAACCTATTATTATCTTGCCTCGGACCGTATGCTAAGTAAAGTCTTAAAATTATTGCAGGAAATTTATTTTGTTTAAAAAGTTTTAATAAATAATTTGTAGCTTTAAGTTTCGACTGGCCATAAGTTGACGGTATATTTGTATATTCTATTTTCTTTGTTTCCTTTTGAGGAGACGATTGTTTCCCGTTCTCTATACTACTACCTACTTGAATGAATTTATCTATATTTTTATCTAAAAAAAAATCACATAAGTTTTTACAACCCAAATAATGGCTTTGGTAAGTTTTTATTTTATTTTTATGATTTACATAACCTCCTAGATTGACTACGTAGTTGTAGTTACCTTTTATATTTTTTTTTATTATTTTAAATTTTGATATATCGCAAATTCTATAATTAACTTTTTTTAATTTTCTTATTTTATTTGGTTTTCTTGAGGATAAGCTTGTAACATCCCACTTATGATCTAAACATTTTTTTGCTAAGTGATATCCAATAAATCCTGAGCCACCAACAATTAATATTTTTTTTTTCAAAATATCTTTTTTTTTCTTAAAATTTGGTTAAGAATATCTCTATCTCTCTTAGTATCCATACATTGCCAAAATCCATGATGTTTATAAGCTCCGAGTTGTTTTTTTTTTGCAAGATTTTCTAGAGGCTCTTTTTCTAAATATGTTTTGTCACCTTTAATATTTTTTAAAAAATCTGGTTCAATTACAAAATATCCTCCATTAATCCATCCTTCATCTAATTTAGATTTTTCCTTAAAATACTTTACATTTGTGCCAATTATTTTCAAAGCTCCAAATCTTGCTGGAGGTCTAACAGCTGTCAAAGTAACAGTTTTTTTATTTTTTTTATGTAAATCTAATAACTTATTTATGTTTACATTTGATAAACCATCTCCATAAGTAAGCATGAATCTCTCTTTTGATAATATTTTTTTAAGTCTTTTTAATCTTCCTCCAGTCATAGTATTTTTGCCAGTCTCTATTAAATTAACATTCCAATCGAAAAATTTTTTACTAAAATACTTTCTGATTACATGGCCTTTGTAACCAAGGGCTATATAAAAATTTTTAAAACCGTATTTAGAGTAATGTTTCATTATATGATATATGATTGGTTTATTTCCAATATTTATCATTGGTTTTGGAATCGTCTTTGTGTATTCCGCAATCCTAGTTCCAAATCCACCAGCTAATATGACTACTTTCATCTATTTTTTTTTTTAATTATTTTTTCAAAATCCTTTATCTGATTAACTGAATAATCATACATATTCATTTTTTTGTTGTTCAAATAAATTTTATACCAATTTATCACCATATCTAAAGTCTGATCGGTACTCAAAAAACATTTCCATTTAATAAATTTGTAAATTTTAGAACTATTAAGTTTGAGCAATTTAGACTCGTATTCGCCTTTCTTGAGACGTGTGATTTTCCAATCAATTATTTTCCACTTTTTCTTCATTTTTTTTATAAGATCTAGAACTGTAATTGAACTTTTATTATTTGGACCGAAATTAAATGCGTTACCATTAATTTTTTTTTCTTTTTTTTGTTTTAGAGCCAAACACATATAGCCATATAATACCTCAAGGACATGTTGCCAAGGTCTTGTTGAATTTGGAAACCTGACTATCAATTTTTTTTTATTTAGGACTGATTTTATACAATCAGGTATTAATCTATCTTCCGACCAGTCTCCACCGCCGATAACATTTCCTGCTCTTGCAACAGAAATTCTCAAGTTTTTTTTGTCTAAGAGGAAGCTTTTTAAATATGATTGTATCATTAATTCAGCGCAAGCCTTTGATGCGCTATAAGGATCATATCCTCCAATAATATCAGTCTCTTTATAACCGCGATCGAGTTCTAAATTTCTATAAGATTTGTCACTTGTTATGATCACGATTGAGCAAATTTTCCGATTATTATAATCCCTTAAAATTTCAAGCAAATTTAAAGTACCAAGAGAATTTGTCTCAAATGTGTGCATAGGTTTTATATATGATTTCTTTACTAGTGATTGAGCAGCTAAATGAAAAATGTAATCTGGTTTATATCTTTTTATTATTTTTTCTAATTTTTGCTTATCTCTAATATCTAGAATATGATGATTAATTTTTTTCTTCAAGTGGTTTGCTAAAAAATTTGAGGGAAAAGTCGGAATATCTTTTGAAATTCCAACTACATCAGCACCTAAATGCGTAAGCCATAATGTTAACCATGATCCTTTAAAGCCAGTATGTCCTGTAATTAGAACTCTTTGATTTTTAAATTTTGATAGTAAATTGATCATTTAAAATTTCTCTAAATTTAATTTTGATAAATTTCCTTCATTTAATTTATATACATGATCACAAATCTTCAAATTATCTAAATTATGTGAGATTATGATTATACTGCTAGTTTTAGAATATGATTTTAAGTTTTCTATAATTTGTCTCTCATTTTCATTATCAAGTGCATTTGTTGCTTCGTCAAAAATCATTAATTGTCTTTTGTTATAAAATGATCTAGCGATAGTAATTCTTTGTTTCTGACCTGAGGATAAAGTTTTAATTTCTGAGCCAATATCTTCATTTATGCCTGATGGCAATTGTTTTATAACATCATTTAATTGCGCCATCTCAATAGATTTATCTAAGTCTTGATTTGAAAATTTTTTATTAGACCCAAATATTATATTATCTTTTATGGTACCATCAAATAAAAAAGAATCTTGCGATGTAATTGAAATAAGATTTTGAAATTTTCTTTTGTCATTTGTGTTTTCAATTTTTTTTCCATCAATTGTTATCACACCACTTTGAAGATCTAATAATTGTGCTAATAAATTTATTAATGTAGTTTTGCCAGAACCGCTATTACCTAAAATACCAACAATCTTATGTTTTTCTATTTTTAAATTAATATTATTTAATACTTTTTTATTTTTAATATACTCAAAATTCAAATTTTTAAGTTCTACTTTATCTTGAAAATCAAATATATTATTTTGATTATCTTCATCAAATTTTATTTTATGATTTAAATTAAAGTATTCTTTTATGCTTTCATAAGATGGTTTTCCAAATTTAAGGTGTTGGATTGAATTAAATATTTTATTAAATGATGGAAGCACTCTATAAGCTACTGCTAAATAAAAACCTAAAGTAATTATTATTTCATCATTAATTTTCCCTGAAAAACTCATAGAAATTATAATAATTATAAGTATTAAAATTAAAGATTGTTCAAGCAAAATTTTTGGATAAATAGTAATCACACTATTTTTTATTTCAACATCAGATAATAATTTTGTTGGTTGTTTAAATTTTTTTATTAAATCTCCTATTTTTCCAAAAAGAATAATTTCTTTTATACTGTTAATTAAATTGTAACTTGAATTAATTAATTTTTGATTTTCATTTATACGAATAATTGACCAAGATTTAATAGATTTATTAATTTTTTTTAGAATTAACATTGTAAAAAAAAGAATTGGAATTATAAAAATCAAACTGTTTAAAAAACTTCCTATAATAACAAGTAGAAAAATTCCAAAAAATATAATCAATTCACTTATAAAAAAAATTGTTGGCCTTAATACGTATAATGTATATGTATCAATTTGATTGTTTAAAATATTTGAAATCTTTGAGGTATTATTTTTAACATAAAACATATAATTTTGATGTAAGATATTTTTTAAAAGTTTTAAATAAAGATTAGTCCTAAAATTATAAATAAATTTAAAAACTAATTTGTTAGATAAAACTATGAAAAAATTTTTAATTAAAAATATTAGAAAAAATATTATACAAAATGTCAAAAGTATATCTGATTGAAAATTTATTGAGTCTAAATTGATATAATTTTTTAAAAAATCATATTTCATCAACTGCTCTGGCTTTAATAAGAAAGTGATAAAAGGAACTATTATAGCTATACCAATCATCTCTAAAAGAGCCTGAATTATTGACATAAAAATTATTAATGAAAAATATAATTTATCTTGATTGTTGAAAATAGACCAAAGATTTTTAAAAACACTCATTAATATTTAATAATTAATATTTATTTTTTTCCTTTTAATTCTTTTTTTAATTCATCGTACTCTTTTATTTTTCGTTTCATAAAATTTATGGTCAATTTTGTTTTTATTGAAATCCCACGCGGTGTAAGAACATAAATATAATTAAGTTTATTTGGGTTTTTCTTAAAGTTCTTAATTTTTATGAGCCCTTTTTGCTGAAGAGCCTTAAGGCAGTAATTAAGTTTACCTAAGCTAAAACCCAACTGTTGAGCTAAATCTCTTTGTGAGGTTTGAGGATATTTCTGAATTTTTCTCATTACGTCAAAATGATCCTGGTCTTCTCTTTTTTTGTTCATATTTTGAACATGTATACTGTTCATTAATTGAACTGTAAATAAAATTATTATTTTTTAAAAATTAAATAAAATTAGGCTATTTAAACTTATTCGCACTTAAAACGCCAATAGAGCCAGTCTCTTCAAGTGCAAGTATGATTATTTTTTGATTTTTTATATATTTGATGTCTCTAATTCTCTCTCCTAGAAACATGGGTTCTATGTAGATCACTTTTTCAAATTTATTGTCAAACTTCACTCTGAAGATCGTTCTTCCATTTAATGATGTAATTAAAAAATTGTCAGTCCAATATTCAGAAAAATCATTTGAAATCTTCTCTATCTCTGAAATTCCAATTGAAGGCACGAATGAAAAAATTGGCTCTTCGAAATTATTATCTGAATGTGATTTTAAAAATTCATATTTTGGTATTTTAAATTTTTCTTTATCTTTTTTGAATTTATACATTTCGCCATATGATGATATTGGAAATCCATAATTTTTTCCAAATTTTATATTATTTATTTCATCTCCACCGTAAGGTCCATGTTCCGTAGAAATGACAATATTATCAGAAACAATTAATCCTTGGGGGTTCCTGTGACCAACAGAAAACAAAATTTTATTTTTTGTTGCTAATTCAAAAAACCAAATTTTACCAAAGAAAGATTCTAAATTTTGAGATTTCTCTTTCATTTTATCGGTAGCAGCAGTTGTAAGTAAAAAACCCTTTTTTTCATTAAAAGTATAGGGATATATTCTGCCACCTAGTCCATTTGTTTCTTTTGTGCACTCATTTTCCTTATAAAAGAGATCAAATAAAAGATTTTCATTATTTATTTTTGCATTAGCAATTCCAAAAAAAATACAATCTTCTCTTTTACTTTTAATTATGAAAGATACAAAAATATCATTTTCTAACTTTGCAATATCAACCACTTGAAACACATTCAATTGACTCAAGTTTGAATTTAAATCTTTAAATTTATTAAAAGAATAATCAGTTGAAAATTTAAATTCTCCTGAAGCTGAAGCTATCATTATGCCGTTTCCAAGATCTTCTAAAAAAAATTTTTTTGTTTTTCCTTTCTTATTAAAAGCCATGTTATAATGAGTTTTAAAACCTTTTAGCCCCTGTAAAGGGATTTTTTTAAATTCTAAATCTAAAAATTGGGTTTTTGGTATTTGAAATTTATTATAACCTAATTTTTTATAGAAACCTATTTCTGCAAGATATTCTTTCCCAAAAAAGATTTCTTTAATAAACACTTTATAATTATGAGATAAATTAGATCTAGCGAAGCTACGAATTTCATTAAAATTTATTAATATTATAAAAAATAAAAAAATTAGCGTTAAAAAAATTTTATATTTTGATAGAAATTTTTTCATTAGATAAAATATATTATCTGTTTTTATTTAAATATCAAAGTATATTCATCAACATAGGACATTATGAAACTAAATTTGATAAAATTTAGATATTTGTGATTAGATTAAATATTATTTTATTTGTAATATAGATTAATTTTATATAATCTATTTTGGTTAATCATTCAAAAAATTGAAAAAATACTTTCAAAATAAAAGCGAAATATTACATTATATTATTTCAATTATAAAAAAAAATAATTATCCTATTATAATAAGTGGCGGAAATACTATAAAGGCCATATTCAAAAATTTAGATCAAAAAATAAAAAATATTATTTTATTAAGTGATGAGAGAATAGTTAAGAAAAATTCAAAACTTAGAAATGATATTATTTTTGATAAATTAATTAAGAAAAAACTTATTTTACGTAAAAATTTTATTTCGTATAAACTATCTAGAATAGATAAAAAAAATTTATCTAAACTTAATAAAAGAATAAATAAGTTTAATTTTAAAATTGCAATTTTAAGTTTAGGTTCCAATGGTCATTTCGCAAGTATCTTTAAGAAAAAAAAAGAATCTCATAGTTATTACTTTATTCAAAATGCACCTAAATTTCCAAAATCAAGAGTTACTATATCCTTAAAAAAACTAAAAAAGTGTAATAAAATAATATTTATAGCCTCAATGAAAAATAAAAAAAAAGAAATAAAAAATTTCAATAAAAATAAATTAATCAAGTTTTTAGGTTTTAAAAAAGCAAGACTACTTATATATTAAATAATCCAATGAATAATTGTTTAGCCGCCAATATTAACCATGGGCTTGGGCATCGTATTGATATACTTAAAAATTCTTGTACCAAGACCACCTGCTAAAATAACAACTTTCATATCGATAAAAAGTCTTTTTTTATTTTTAGAAAATTTTTAGGTCTCGGTAAGTCATTTTCTTGTTTATTTATTTCAATATTTACTTCTAAAAAACAACTACCCTTGAATTTTAGAAATTTTTTTAAAATATTTAAGCAGTTATTTTCATTTTTAATATAAAAATACTTCTTATAGCCAACAGATTTTGAAAATTCTTTTAATTTTACTTTTTCTATATTGGTAGACTGACCTCCAACAGATTCGTGAACTTTATTGTTAAGTAATATATATTTATAATTTTCTCCTGCATATTTTCCGATTGAAACTGCAGAGCCAAGGTGCATTAAAAAAGAACCATCTCCATCTAAACATATAATTTTTTTTTTACTTTTTAGTGAATATCCCAAACTTACAATCGAGGAATGTCCCATGCCTCCAACCAAATAAAATGGATTTATTTTAAGATTATTTTTTTTGATTTTATTGTAAAGTTCTCTTGAGATATATCCTGTAGATGAAATTATTCTATAATCATTATTTAAGAATTTAGCTAAAATTTCAATAAAAGATGACCTGGTTAAAAATCTATCATTTAATTTTTTTACTACTTTCCTTTTAATATTACTCGCTTTTAAAGTATTTTTTTTTATTAATATTGCCACTATTTGATTGTTTCTTCTTGCATGATTTATTAATTTTTTAATTTCTTTTAAGTCTGAATTATTGTCGAGAATTGAATATTTTATTCCGCATAAATTTAAAATTTGTTTTGTAATCCTACCTTGAGCTAAATGCTGAGGTTCATCTTTTATTTTTGAAGCACCTCTCCATCCTATAATTAAAAATAATGGAATTTTATAAACATTTTTATGACTTATTGATATAATTGGATTGATTGAATTTCCTAAACCTGAATTCTGCATATATATCGCTGGAATTTTTTTTGTTGATAAATAATAACCAATGCCTGATGAAACAGCAGATCCTTCATTAGTTAATATTAAATGTTCAAATTTTTTTTCAATGTCTAAATGATTTGTAAAATTTTTTAAAACAGAATCTGGTACACCTGCAAAAAAATTAATATTATTATCTTTGAATATTTTAATTAATTTTTTTACATCTATCATAATGGTTTTTTATATATTTTAAGTTTTAAACTGTAGTTGAGGGACTATCTTTAACCCAATTGTACTTTTTTTTAGCCTTTCTCCAATTTTTTCCATATGTATAATTTAAATAATCTAAACAAGAAAATGGCACAATAATGTTTAAATCAAAGAATTTTATTTTCTTTAATTTAGATACAAATTTATAAGGATGAGAATAGCCTGCTTTCTTATAAAAAATGTCTTTTTTAATCAAAAATTTTTTAATTAATTTGAAAAAATATTCAGAAAAAGAAAATAGTCTTACTAAATATTTGCCTCTTCCATTATATGTTTTTGAGAAGGAAAGCACCTCAATCAATCTCATAAAAATATTTTTTGGAATATACCATTTTGTATTTACTAATTTATTTTTATAGTCAATACTATAATAATTAATATCGATATCTCTTCCACCCTTTTTTTTAAATGTAATTAAATTATCATTTTTAAAAAATTTTTTTTTTTTAAAAAAACCTTTTTTTTTCATCGCTTTCTCAATTAATTTTTCATCAAAATTTTTTTCAATAACAGCAAAATCAATATCTGGATCCCAAGGAATTAAAGCTCGGTCTCTTATAATTCCTAGCAAAGTTCCCTGACATACCCAATAATTTATTCTTAATTTATTAAAAATATTTACTGTTGTTTTAAAATTTGGGTCTATCTTTAAAAAGTTTTTAATCAAATTTGTTTAAATTATATATATGTTGATATATGCAAATAATGATATAAATGTAATTTTAAAAATGTCTAATCAAAAAAAAACAGTTTACGTTCCTTTGGCTGTTGATTTCATTCATAGTGGACATCTAAATATAATCAATATTGCGAAAAAATACGGAAAAGTAACTATCGGACTTTTGACTGATGAAGCTATTTCACAGTACAAAAGGTTGCCAATTTTAAGCTACAAAGAGAGGCTTAAAATTGTTTCTAATTTAAAAAATGTAAATGAAGTTATAGCTCAATCAGATTGGGATTATACTGAAACAATTTTAAAATTAAAACCAGATTATTTTGTTCACGGGGATGATTGGAAAAAAGGGGTACAGAAATATGCAAGAGCAAAAGTTATAAAGACTTTAAAAAAATATTCCGGAAAACTTATAGAACCAAAATATACAAAAAATATTTCATCCAGTTTCATAAGAAGAAAAGTCTACGAGAATTTAACTCCTAATTTGAGAATTTCTATTTTGAAAAGACTAATTGACTCAAAAAGATTTATTAGAGTGATAGAAGCACATAATCCCTTATCTGCATTGATTGGTGAGAAAGCAAATTATCTTAAGGGAAACGTTACAAGAGAATTTGATTGTTTATGGTCTTCTAGTTTAGCTGACTCACTTACAAGAGGCAAACCAGATAATCAATCAGTCGATTACTCTACAAGGATTTCAGGATTAAATGAAATATTTGATGTAACAACTAAACCAATTATCTTTGATGGAGATAACGGTGGTGAAATGCATCATATTCCATACTTAATTAAAACCTTAGAGAGATTAGGTACATCTGCTATCGCTATTGAGGATAAAATAGGAGTAAAACAAAATTCACTATTTTCTGATCAATCTTCTTCTAAACAAGACAACATTAAAGATTTTTGTAAGAAAATTAAGTTAATACAAAAAACAAAAAAATCTGAAGATTTTATGCTGATTGCAAGAATAGAAAGTTTAATTATGAGGAAAGGCCTTAAAGATGCACTTAAAAGAGCAGAGGCATATTCAAAAGCTGGTTGTGATATGATTTTGATACATAGTAAATCAAACGATACTAACGAACTTTTTAAATTTTCAAATCAGTTTAAAAAAAGCAAATATTTTATACCTCTTGTTTGTGTTCCATCAACTTATTCTCATGTTAAAGAGAGAGATTTAATTAAGAATCACTTCAGTATTGTAATTTATGCTAATCAGCTTTTGAGAAGCATTTATCCTTCAATGGTTGAAACCACAGCAAGTATTCTTAAAAATCAAAGAGCAAAAGAAAGTGAAAAAAAACTTATGAGGATTAAAGAAATCATTAATTTAATACCACCAGCCTACTAATTTTTATATCATCACTTAGTTATTAATTTTCTTATTTTTGATGAAGAAATATTTTTTGTATAAGGAATTTCTATTATTTTTCCTTTCCATTTTTTCATTGCATCAAATAAATTTGCTCTTTCTTTTGATTGAACATTTTTTTTCCAATCATCTCCATGTACAAAATACTCAAACTTATAATAATTTGCATATTCCACGTGCTTGAGACCATTCATTGGGATTACTTTGTCTACACAAATCAATTGTTCTAAAATTTTTTTTCTATTTTTAAAACTAATAAGAGGTAGTCTTTTTTTATAACTTTTAATTCCTTTGTCTGTAATTAAACCAACTATTACTGTTCCACGTTTTTTTGCTTTTAAAAGAATATTAATGTGTCCATGATGAAATAAATCTGCTGCCATAGGTACAAAAACTAGGGGTCTCTTTAATTTTTTTAATGAAAGCATTTTACCAAAAATTTTATTTTTTTATATATTATTACTATTAATTACTCTATGATTTCTAACATAAAATTTAGAAAAATTCTTGATAATCTCAAAATAAGATCAATGGATACCACTAAGGACTCATGAAAAAGAAAAAAAATTGAAGATATTAATGCAACAGCCTCAACAGCTGGTCAAATTTTGTTAAGCTTTAGCAGCTTAATTAAATAAAAACTTCATAGCTGATTGCCGTTTATAAGGCTGCAATTCTTAAATGAGCATTTGTAAGATTAGAATAACTTTGCAATTTATTTGATATATCTATATAAAACAGCCTAAAGTATATTGTTTAAATGAACAGAATTGTAAAAATCGCTGAAATAAGTGCGCTAAAGAAATCCAGAAATCCTATAATTGTTTATTCTTTGACAGAGGAAGCTGAGGCTATAGCGAATTCTTGTCGTGATCATGGGGTTAACGTGGTTGGGTTTTGCGACAATGAAATTAGAAAATCAAAAAACCTTTATGCAGGTTTAGAGGTAATCTACACACCCGATCTTCCAAGAAGATTTCCAGAGGCTGACTTTTTAATTGCTCATCATGCTTTAGATGATTGTGCAGAACAATTAATCGATATGGGTTATAAAAATATTTATTCCCCAATAAATTTTCTTAAAGAATATAATGTTAATAATCACAATCATAGAACAACTCAGTCATATATGAAGGCTAAGGTGGATCATTCAATAAAATTAAATGAATTATACTTTGATGAAACTAAAACATATTTAAGAAGTATAGATATTCAAATTACTGAAAAGTGTTCCATGAATTGTGAAAGTTGTTGTAATTTAATGCAGTATTATGAGAGAGCAAAAAATACAGATGAAGAAATTTTAAGAGCTACAGAGATTTTATCAAATAACGTTGATTATATTGCAGAATATAGAGTCATAGGTGGAGAACCTTTGATGAATAAACAATGGGCTCAGATCACTAATGGACTTGCTGAAAGATACCCAGACAGTATAATTTACATTTATACAAATGGAACGATCTGTCCTAAAGATGAAGTTTTAGAAACCTTAAAAGGAAAAAATATTCATTTTTATATTACTGACTATGATGAACTCTCTAGAAACATTGAAAAATTGATAGAAAGTTTAAAAAAACATAAATTAGCATTTTATAGAAAATCTGCTGGGAACTGGGTAGACTGCAGCCAAGTTAAGAAACAAAACAGAAGTGTAGCCCGTTTAAAACAAGTCTTTAAAGAATGTTGTGCAAAAAAATTGTACAGTTTACTAAATGGAAAGCTTTACACTTGTCCTTTTCTTGCTAACGCAGCAAACCTTAAATCAATTCCTGATAATAAGGCTGATTACGTTGATCTATTTTCAGATGATAAAAACTTAAAAAATAAGATTAGAAGATTAGTTAAAATGGAAAATTTTTTTCCTGGGTGTGATTTTTGTAGTGGGAGACCTCATGATCCATCCAAAGCATTAGAGTACTCTGGCAAAGGCCTTATAAAAGCTGGTAAACAAATGCCTTCGATGTCATCAAGAATCCCATTTAAAAGTTACAACTAAAAAAATTTTTAATGTCCAATAATATCACTATAAGTATTATTGTGCCGATCTATAATGCGAAAGATCACATCGGTAATTGTATTAAAAATCTATTAAATCAAGATTTTGAAGAAACAATTGAAATTATTATGGTAGATGATGGATCATCTGATAACAGTTTTAATATAATCCAAAATTTCAAAATAACTAATTTAAAGCTATTTAGATTAATTAAAAATAGTGGAGCATCTGCTGCTAGAAATAAAGGTTTGGATGAATCTAGTGGAGAATATGTTTACTTTATGGATGTTGATGACTCAATTGATAAAGATGCACTAAAGAATTTATACTCAATAGCAAAAAAAAATGACTGTGATTTTGTTTTTTCAGATTTTAAAAGGATATTGGACTTAAAAAATCAAAGAGATAAAACTTTTAATTACGTTAATGATAAAATATTTGATAGATCTGAACTTTTAGAACACATGCAGAAAGAAATAAATGACCCGTCCTTAGGTCATCTTGGGCTTTTTGGTTGTAATGGAAGACTTATTAGAAGATCAGTAATAGAAAATGGTAAAATTCGATTTGTTGAAGAATTAAGGTTTTTAGAGGATAAAACTTTTTGCTGGGATCTATTTGGAAAAATAAATAGTGCAATATACATACGTAAACAATTATATTCCTATTATGTTTATCCTGATGTACAGACTGCTATTACAAAAAGCATAAACTATGGTTTTAATGTTGAATATTTTGAATTAATAACAAAAAGAATTAAAAATAGTTTTAAAAGTTTTGGTTTAGCCAATAATAAGATTGAGCAATTAGTTGATCAAGGATTAATTTTTTATATTATAACACTTCTTGTTTCATATAGCAGATCTATGGCTTTAGGTAAAGTTTCGAAGAAGGAAGGGAAAAAATTTCGTGGGAAAATTATAGATAACGTTTTGCAAAATAAAAATATAAGAAAAGCAGTCAAGAATTACAAAATTTCTAAAAAAGAAAGTCAATGGATTCCAAAAGCAATAAATTTAGGTTCACGTTTTTTTTTAGAATTAGCATGTGACCATCGAGCTAAAGAGGTTGTAAAAAAAAGAAAAGCTGGCCAAGAATAATTTTGATACAAGGGAAAACAATTAAATGAAGTGCTGGTTATTAAAACAAAAACCTGTGATTTGTAAAATATCTCAAAGATCAAACATTCAAATTTTAAATTTTAAATTTTTTATAATAATCCAAAATT
>MDTA01101517.1_pt1 | contig 20873 bp, 16 predicted proteins | sample 811151 | NCBI WGS metagenome assembly MDTA01 (sample SAMN05326648, study PRJNA326480) | marine metagenome | isolation source: seawater | place: Indian Ocean: South | collected 2010 | reverse complement strand
CACTACGTTGGACGTGCTCGATGCTGAACAAGAATATCTTGACGCGCAAGTGGCGTTGGCGAACGCAGAACGCGATGCGCGGGCTACGACTTATGAGCTACTAGCATCAATCGGTGCGATTCACCTTCAAGAATAAGGAGGCGCTTCATTGCGCACGAAACTGGCTATTTTGACATTTAACAGTTCGCATTATGCGCTTTATGGGCAAGAGTCGGCCAGTCAGGCGAAGTTTGACTGCGAATACTCATTACTTCTTGCGAATCAATAATATGTCGAAAGGAAAAGCATTTGTCCGATCGGTCATCAGGTATGAGAAAGAACTGCGTGCTTACTTCCTGCGACGCATGAGCTCGCGGGCGGACGCCGAGGACTTGACACAGGAAGTTATTCTTCGAGCGCTCTGTGCAGCGGAGCGTCAGGAAATTGAACAACCCAGAGCGTTTCTTTATGGGGTGGCCAGGAATGTCTTGCGAAGCGAAGTTACAAAAAAATCACAGTCAATCATTCATTATATAGAGGATTTAGGCGCTTCGGAGGACTTCAGTACTGAATTGCCTTTGGAGGAGGCAATCGAGGCGCGGGCTGCTTGGCGGGATTTCGCCGAAGCGGTGAATTCGCTGCCGGAACAATGCCAAAAGGTCTTTGTAATGAAAAAGGTTTACGGGTATTCGATGAAGGAGATTGCGTCGAAACTCGACATATCGCCCAGTACCGTAGAGAAACACGTTGCTGCGGGCCTTAAAAGATTGGTTCAGGTGAAGACGGCTCAGCAGTCGGCGAAAGCGGGTTCTTCCACGGTGCGGCTATTAAGACCTGGAAAGCGGTCCTAGACATGACTGCAAACCAAGCATTTGAAAGCAACGATCAAATTCTTTCCGAAGCGGCATCGTGGATTGCGCAGCTCGAATCCGGGCCAATTTCGGCGGAAGACGAGAAGGCTTTGAAGGAGTGGGTCATCAGAAGTCCGGCGCACAGGGCGGCTCTTCTACAGTGCGCTCGCGTTTGGGTTGATTCAGACGCCGCATCAATTCTTCAGCCGTTTTTTGTGAATGCGGTGCGTGAGCATCGGCTAAGTTTGCGGCAGTCTCGGTATCGGCGCATGCGACGTTGGTCAGCGGCTATACTGGTCGCTTCTGCGATCGTTTTCACAGCGATCGCCTTAGTGCGCTTTTCAGTTGTGCGGGAGGTATCGACCATTAAGATTGCGACGGGATACGGCGAAACGGAGAGTGCCGCTTTGCCGGACGGCTCCGCCATAACGGTGAATTCTTCAAGCCGGGTCGAAGTGGAAATTGACCCCGGTAAACGTGAGGTGCGCCTCGCAAGCGGCGAGGCTATTTTTGATGTCGCAAAGGATAGGGACCGACCATTCATAGTGGTCGCGGGGGAGCATGTTGTGCAGGCGGTCGGGACCGTTTTTAGCGTTCGTTACGAAGGTGAGGAGCTCAATGTTTCCGTACTCGAGGGGTCTGTCCATTTTTCGCAAAAAGTGCAAGCGCCGTCGAATCCTTCAGTACACGGGCGGCGGGAAGAAAATGCGGGGACGCTTCAGTATGAGGCGTATATTGTTGCTGGGCAGGAATTGACCACTGCGCCGGAAAAAGGAACGCTTATCGATAAAGTGGAATTCTCTGTATTGGAACGGCGTTCAGCATGGCGCGACAATCTCTTGGATTTTGACGGAGAAAGACTTGATTTCGTTTTATCAGAGTTATCGCGGCACACGGGACTGACGTTCGAAATCGAGAGTGAAGACGTGGCGCAAACGCGGGTTGCGGGAATCTTCCAGCTTTCCAATGCCGACCAAGCAGTTGACATCATTGTTGAAAGTTTGGGTTTGGTAGCGACTGAAAATCCTCAGGGCGTTATCCAGATTACACAAAAAGAAACCGAAATCGAAAAACCTTAGATTATGACTAGAGGATTTTTCTCGCCGAACTGACTTCTGGTTAGTCACCAGGCTAAAACGGCGACATAGGGAGGCGACATTTTTCGAATCTTACGGGGCTTATGCGCCGCGCTAATTATTCTGGCGCACTGTTCGGCATTTGCGAGCGGTGCCAACTCGCATCAAATAAATATTGAGCGCGGGCCGGCGGAGCATACGCTAAAGCGATTGGCCGAATCGACTGGCGTTTCCATCGTGTTTGATTTGAATGTTGTTCGCGAAGTGCTGACCAACCAGGTTCACGGTCAGTTCTCCGTCAATGACGCTCTCTCAATTATGCTCGACGATACTGCTCTGCGTGGCGCTCAAACGGACGGGGGCTTCATTGTGATTGCCCCTGCCGGCAGCCGGGAGGGTAGAAAGATGAGCAGACGATTAGCGAGGCTTGGATTGTTGGTGGGCGCGAGCGCAATAGCGACGACGGCTGCGGCTCAGGATGAGCTGACCAGCGCTGATACTGACGATGTTATTGTTGTTACAGGAATCAGGGGCAGCCTGCAAACGGCAAATCAGAGAAAGAGGTCGGCAGACAGCTTCATAGATGGAATCGCTGCGGAGGATCTCGGCAAATTTCCTGATCAAAACGTAGCCGAGTCGCTACAGCGTATTACCGGCGTCACAATCAATCGTGTCGCTGGTGAAGGGTCGCAGATTACGGTTCGGGGGTTCGGTCCTGAGTTTAATCTCGTGCGCGTGAATGATCGCACATTGGCGACCGTGACGGATGAGCGCAGTTTCGACTTTCAGGTTCTCCCGTCGGAGTTGATTATCGGCGCCGATGTCGCAAAGAGTCCGACTGCGGATATGTGGGGCGGCTCGATTGGGGCCAATGTTAATCTGCGTACTGCGCGTCCACTCAACGCGTCGGGCACGACCCTCGTGGGCTCTGCTCAAGCGCGATATCAGGATCTTGGAGAGGAATGGGGGCCGCGCATTTCCGGCGTTTTCAGCACCACCTTTGCGGATGATACCATTGGGTTTCTGGTCGGCGCCACTTACGAGGATCGGATCATTCGGACCGAAGAGTCGCGCAATGGCGAGGCGTTCGGACAAGGAAATGGCTGGTTCCTATTTGAGGGTCCGGTTGGCGGCGCAGGCACGGAATCGAGGCAATTTCGCGTTCCTGCAAGATCTGGTCAGAGTTTTTCAGATGATGACCGGCGGCGCATCGGTGTTCAAAGCACATTGCAATGGCGTCCCTCGGACAAGCTGGAAATGACGCTTGATGGGCTGTTTGTGGATTTTCAACGCGATGGAACGTTGCAAGGCACGATAGCGCCGCTGCAATTTCCAACATTTGATCCTGATAGTCTTGTTGTGAACGAAAACGGCACTGCCGTCTCGTTTACGAAGTTCTTTGGCCCGCTTGATTTACGTTATGAAGAGAGCAACGCCGAAAGCGAGACCTTTGCGCTTGGTTGGCATGGGACTTATCAACCGTCGGACTCAGTGACGTTTGATGCGGACTTTTCCTGGTCCAGGGCCGAAGCGGTAAATCAGTCGGTTTTGATATCGCCCGGCATTCGCGACAATAACCCGCTCGACAATCCGCTTCCCGGTGGTGTGACGGATCCTGCTTTTGCGCAGAATATTATTACCTGGACGAATGGCGATGTCCCGAGCTGGTCGAACAGTTTCGACTTGTCAGACCCGAATCTGGCGCGAATCCATGTCGCCAGGATGTTGCAGGATGCGCTTGAGGACGAGATATTTGAAGCGCGTTTAGATAGTCGTTTCGATGTTGACCGCGGATGGCTCGATGCTGTTCATGTTGGCGGTTTTTATCGTGACCGTACGAAAACAAAACTGCCGTCGAACAATGGCATGGGGCCAGCCGGTCAGGATGGCCCGCTTGGCGGCAATATCCCAGCATGGATTTATCCTGGAGCGCCGCTTGAAGTCTTTGGGCGTCCGAATGCGGCAGGCCGGGTTTTCCAGGCGCCGGCGGAAATCTTTACGCCACTCCCCGTTCCTGACCTTTTAAGTCAAGTCGATGCTGATTTCCCGACGGACTTTCTGCTGGTCGATGTGGATGGCTATTGCACATATGTACGCGCCCAGACTTTGAACCCAAATGTTTGTATGTTGCAGGAACGGCAGGATTTCCGGACCGGCGTCGACGAAACTGTTCTTGGCGGATATGCCCGTTTCGATGTTGGCGGGGAATTCGGCGCGATGCCGTTTTCGGCGAATTTTGGCGTGCGTATTCAGCGAACAGAGACGACGTCGGAAGGACCTTTTGCAGCATTGCTCGATCTTCAACCGCAGGATCCGGATGGATCAACCTCAGGACTTCTTGTAACAACTTCGCCTAGCGAAATCATCGAGGCGGAAAAAAGCTATACAAATGTTATGCCGAGTTTCAACTTCGTGCTGAACTTGAACGACAATACGCTTTTCCGTTTTGCGGCTGCGAAGGTGATCACGCGGCCCACGCTTGGGCAAATCGTTCCGGGCCAGGTATTCCCGTCACGAAGCTTTGAGAGTTTCCAGCGGGTCGCCAACAATCCTGATCTCGATCCCTATGAAGCGATACAATTTGACGGGTCGCTTGAATATTACGCTGATAATGGGAACGCATTTGCGATTTCTCTGTTTTACAAGGATGTCCAAAACTTTATTTCGGAACAGACGGTGCTTGTTGATTCCGGCTTCGATCATCCGGCATTCGGCGACATCATCATTCGCGATCTGGCGCCGCGAAACCGTCCCGGCGGTACCGTCCAAGGATTTGAGCTCGCTGGCCTTCTGAACTTCGACTTCCTGCCTGGCTTCTTGAGCAATTTTGGCGTGCAGGCGAATTACACATTCGTTGCAAGTGAAGACAAGGAAGCCAATGCGGAGTTGGCAGAATTGCCATTGGCGCAATTGCCAGACAATGGTCTGGAAGGTTTCACGCCACATTCCTACAATGTTATTGGGTTTTATGAGGACGAACGCTTTCGAGGCCGGGTCGCGTGGAACTGGCGCGATACGTTCCTAGAATTCCGCTCCGGCGCCGAAGGCATTGCATCGCATATCGATGCGTATGGACAGTTGGATGCGGGCTTTGGGTTCAAAATCAATGAGCACTTTGAGTTGACTGTCGAAGGCAGCAACTTGCTCAATGAAAACACGATCCGCTTTGCTGATATTCGTGAACGCGTCCTGTTGAATCAGTATACAGGGCGCCGCCTGTTTTTTGGCGTGCGGGGAAGTTACTAGGAACAATTTCAATCCATCGCCGCGGCGGGTGTTCGGAAAGGATTGAGAACTTTCCGACTCACGAAGCGCCGCCGCAGCGATAAAGCAAGAGATACGGCCTCGCCAAAGCTAAAGACCGACCCTTAGTCCCGAGGGAATTACTGGCGCTGGCGAGGCCGGAAACGCAGAAAGAGTGATGATGGATAGTCACAGGGCTTTGACTTTATTGAGTCCCAAATTGTGCCTCGCGTGCCTGTTTGCTCTTGTGGCGGCATGCGTTGGTGGGCAGAGATTCAGCGAGGCGCTAACGCTTGGAGCCGACCAATCCCTGGTAGTTGTGCTTGCGGGCCAGTCCAACATGGTCTCGCGTGGGAAACTGGACAATGCCTTCCGCGACCAGGTATTGCGTTCGTCCGGCATAAGCTACGTGTGGGGTCTGGAGCGCCGGCCGATCGCTGATTTCGTATCGCGCTCTGGCCTCGACGACCCCTGGCCAAGAAAGGCCGGAAATTACACGCAGGGAGTTGGCGTCAGCTTCGCCCTCGCCTTGCGTTCAATGGGCGTCAAGCAGGACATAGTTCTTGTACCGTGCGCAGTTAGCGGATCAAGCATTGTCGAATGGGTTTCCGAACCTTCGGGCGCGACGACGGAAGGTCTTTATGAACGGTGTCTAGGGAATGTTGAGGCAGCGCGCCAATTTGGAGAAGTTCGTGCGCTGCTTTTCTACCAAGGCGAGCGCGATGCGAGAGATGATATACGCGCGCGCAGCTGGGGGAAGCTTTTTCGAACCGTAATCGGCGCTTTTCGCGCTGACCTCGACAACTCTGCGCTTCCGGTGTTCGTTGTGCCCCTCCCAGAGCTCGGCGCGTCGCTTAACGATCGATATCCATTCTGGAGCGACGTTCAGAAAATGCAGGCTGAGATCAGCGGTAGCGCCTTGAGCGTCGTCGATAGCTCGAATTTAAAAACCGGTGATGACGGGCTTCATCTCGACTCGGAGTCGCATCGGATCTTGGGGTGGCGTCTGGCGGCAGCGTTCTGCGACAGAACCGACGTATGTTAGTTCAGTGGGATGACGCGGCGATCCGCCAGAGCGCTGCACCGAATGCGGCAAGGCTGAGAGACGAGACTGTTTGGCGGTATTGGCGAGTGGAAGTGGATAGGTTGAAACGGTGCGGAAATGAGTAAATTCAAGATTTCACAGCCTGCCGTTCTGGCGGCCCTTGTAACGCTAATCGGTTGCTTCACGTCCGCTTACGCCGCCGCTCCAGGCAAAAAGCCTAATGTAGTCATTTTTCTTGCGGATGATCTTGGCTATGGTGATCTCGCGACTTATGGCGGAAAAGCGCAATCGCCCAACATTCAGAAGCTTGCCGATCGCGGCGCGATGTTTACTGACTATTACGCGGCTGCGCCAGTGTGTTCGCCTTCGCGCGCTGGACTTCTTACTGGCCGGTTCCCGATGTCGACAGGAATATTCACCTATATCCGCGCGCGCCGGCCAGGTCGGGATCTTGCCGAAGAGCAGGTGTGGCTCAAAGAGTCATTCCTGACAATGCCTGAAATGTTGAAATCCGCCGGTTACCAAACCGCGCATTTCGGAAAATGGCATCTCGGGGCTTATCCGAAAACGGCGTCACATCCGCATCCGCAGCCTGCCGATCACGGATTCGACTATACATTCGGGACGCCGAACAACGCATTTCCAAGCCATCTCAATCCGACGAATTTTTTTCGCAACGGCGAACCGCTCGGCAAGATCGAAGGCTATTCAGCTCAGATTGTCGCATCGGACGCTATTACGCAGTTGGACAAGCGCGACGCCGATCGGCCGTTCTTCTATTATCTTGCTTTTCACGAGCCCCATTCGCCGATCGCTTCGCCCGAAGACTTGATCGAAAAATATGCCGAGCAAGGATACGGTCCTGTCGAAGCGGAATATCTGGCCAACATAGAAAATCTCGACTCGGCTATTGGACGGGTCATCGCCGCGCTCGACGAACGATCCCTTCTTGAAAACACTGTGATCGTCTTTCAGTCCGACAACGGGCCTATCAAGCCGGGGGAAACCGGCGGGTTGCTTGGCGAGAAAAACCTGGTCTACGAAGGCGGAATTCGGGTGCCGTTCGTTATGGCGGGACCGGGGGTGCCAAATGGCCTCTACACCTTTCCCGCCGGCGCGGTCGATTTGTTGCCCACACTAAGTGCGATGCTTTCGGTTGAGGACGACGCACGGTTGTCGCGCGACGGCGTCAGCATCCTGCCATTTCTTCGTGAGGCGGCGCCAAATCGCCCTCGGCCGATGGCGTGGTTCTTCTATAGGAACAAACCTCAAGCGGCGCTGCGTTCCGGTGACTACGTTCTTGTCGCGTCCTTCGACGACTCGACTGCGCGAACGCACTTTATCGCCGCTGAAGATCAGGAAGACATTCGACGGATGCCGTCGGAGTTCGACACCTTCAAACTTTACGATATCCGCAAAGATCCGGGCCAGACGAAAGATCTGGCGAAGTCTCAGCCCGAGACGACGCGGATGCTGGCGCTCGAACTGCAGAAAATCCTGATCAAGGACCTCGACGAAGCGCCGATCTGGAAAAAACTTCCGAGCCGCAAGGGATGGCCCCAGCGCGTTCAGAACTGGCCACAGGAGTAGAAATGAGAGCCGCAATCACATTTTTTACAATTGTTCTATTCGCAATCTCATCCGCTTACGCCGCGGAACGGCCGAACATTGTCCTGATCGTCGCCGACGACCACGGGCTCGACGCGATCGGCGCATACGGAAATGATGTAGTTCAAACGCCAAACTTGGATCGGCTCGCCGCTGAAGGCGTCCGGTTCACGAATGCTCATGCGACGGTTTCTAGCTGCAGTCCGAGCCGATCTGTTCTGCTGACGGGCAAGCAGAATCACGAAAACGGCATGTACGGATTGCAGCACTGGGAACATCATTTCAGTTCGTTCGACGATATAAAATCATTGCCAGTCATGCTGGCCGATAGCGGCTATCGAACCGGGCGGGTCGGCAAAGTGCATCTTGCGCCGGACGCGGTTTACAAATTCGACAGCCCGCTTTCGGACGGCGCCGCCAACGACATGGCCTCCGTCGCGCGCAGCCCGGTCGAAATGGTTGAGTTATCGGAAGATTTTATCGCTGCGGACGGCACTTTCTTCCTCTACTTCGCCACAGATGATCCGCACCGCGCGTTTCCCTTCGACACTTATCCCGCGCCGAACAGTTTCGGTAATCGCAATGAAGGCTACCCTGGAATCACTCACGTCGAATATAGGCCGGAAGACGTGAAAGTCCCGGCATTTCTACCGGACATTTCGGCGGTACGCGAAGAACTGGCTCAATACTATTCATCCGTATCGCGGCTCGATCAGGGAGTCGGCGCCCTGCGCGCGGTCCTGGAGAAACATGGGAAGCTCGAAAACACGATTATCATTTATCTGTCCGATAATGGAGTCGCTTTCCCTGGCGCCAAGACGACCCTCTATGAGCCGGGCATCAATTTGCCATTGATCATTCGCGACCCGAAGAGCCGACGAGCCGGCGGCGATGTCAGCGATGCTCTCGTGTCATGGATGGATATCACGCCTACAATTCTTGATTATGCAAATGCGTCGGCTGAGGGTGAAACGCTGCGCGGTGTATCACTGAAGAAACACATTCAGAAATCGGGGAAAATGAACCGGGCTGCGATTTTCGGATCGCATTCTTTCCACGAAATTCACATGTATTATCCGGTTCGGATGATTCACACAGGTCGCTACAAGCTTATACATAATCTTGAGCCGACTCTCGATTTCCCGATGGCGCTCGATCTTGAGCAGTCTTCAACATGGAGAGCGTTTCTTGACAGTGGTGATGATCATTACGCGAACCGTTCCAAAAAAGAATTTTTTGATCGACCGGAGTTCGAACTCTATGACCTTGTTGAGGATCCGGACGAGTTGAACAATCTCGCCGATGACCTTGGTCATCGTGAGATTCTGAACAGGATGAAGAACGATCTTCACAAGTTCATGGTTGATACCAATGATCCATGGCTGTTGGCCTTGGATCGCTGACGCGCGTTTGCGGGTGAGCGTCGACAATAGCCCTGGCCGCGAGTGCGCGGGACGGGATTGAAATGCGGCAGGCGGAAACTCTCGACTGCCGTCAGGAGCACAAGGCGAATTAGAATCATGGCTGACCCAGCGTTGAGAGCGGTATTCCTGGTTGCCGCGGCGTTTCTTTCGGCATGTTCTCATGTTGAAGCCGCCGGGAAGAATACACCTGTCGTGGAGCTAGGATCCGTCCGTCTTGAAGGGAGCGTCGAGGACGGCGCACAGTCCTTCAAGGGGATTCCCTACGCCGCGCCCCCGGTCGGCGATTTGCGATGGCGCCCGCCACAGCCGCCGTCCGATTTGCCGCAGTCGCAGTCGTATGAGGCTCGCGCTTTCCGCTCCGACTGCATGCAGATCCCTTTCGAAAGTATTGTCGGCACTCCTATCAATACGGAGCCGTCCGAAGACTGCTTATATCTCAATGTCTGGCGCCCGGCTGACACGGACGTCGGCGCCAACCTTCCTGTCATTGTGTGGATTCACGGCGGTGGGTTCGTTAATGGCGGCTCCTCGCAGGATATTTACGACGGCGCCGCCATGGCGCGCGGCGATGTCATCTTTGTGACCTTTAATTACCGTCTCGGACGTTTCGGATTTTTCGCCCACCCCGCCCTGAGCGCGGAGGGCAAAGGACCCTCCGGAAATTACGGCTTCATGGATCAGATCGCCGCCCTGAACTGGGTGAAAGGTAATATCTCTGCATTCGGCGGCGACCCGGACAATGTGACAGTTATCGGAGAATCTGCGGGCGGCGTTTCGGTTTTGAATCTGATGGTTTCTCCCGCCGCCCGCGGCTTGTTCCAACGCGCTGTCGTCATGTCGGGCGGCGGCAGGACCATTCGCGGCTTCGGCGGTCGCCATATACGCGAAAGTCGGATTGGCGTGGCGTCGGCGGAGGAAATCGGCGTCAATTTCGCGCGCGCGGCGGGAATTAACAGTGAAGGAAAGGCCGTGCTGGAAGCACTGCGCGCATTGACAGCGGAAAAGGTTCTCGGCGATCTGAATCTGCGGACGTTGTTTGTGCAAGATCCGCTTTCGCCGCAATTTCCCGGCGGGCCTTTCGTGGACGACGGAATCATCACCGGAGAGATCGAAGACCTGATCGGTGGCGAAAACGCCTTTAGCGGACCGCTGATGATCGGCACGACGAGCGCGGATATGGGGTTTGCGGCCGCTCCGACTAAGCCTCTATTGTTCGCTACATTTGGTCAGTATGCGAAAGAAGCGAGAGCGGTTTATGATCCGGCTGGAGAAATGGGCCTGAAAAATCTCGTGGATATGGTAGGCGCTGATCGTGTGATGCACGAGCCGGCCCGGCATGTCGCTCGGCGCCATTCCGATTTCGGCGCCGCTGTTTATCTATACAGGTTTCATTATGTAGCCGACGCTGTTCGCGATAAGTGGGATGGCGCTCGACACGCGTCTGAAATTCCCTACTTCTTCGGAACGGTCGGCATCCGCTACGGCGATGAAACAACGACGCAGGACTTGTCGGCGCAGCGGTTGGCCAATGGATATTTGTTGAATTTTGCGAAAACAGGCGATCCCAATGGCGCTGCCCTGAATAACTGGCCGACGTTCCACCCGCGCGAAATCCTGCTGAAGTTCACCCAGGAAGGAGAGGCGAGTGCTGGCGCTGATCCGTGGGCGCAAAGGCTAGATGTGGTCGAGGCCGCTCGGAGCGTCAGCCGAAACAGTAGCGACAATCAATGACAGATGCGACTAAGGAAGACGTATTGGGGTGCAGAAAAGGAATTGTCCGCCTCAGTGATCGTGATGCGAATAAATCGGCTGCTGTGAACAACGATAGTTCGGCTTTTGTGGATACATATTATGGCGCTTGAGTTTCTGGATATTGTTATTATTGCTGGTTACGCTCTGGCGCTAATCGCAATTGCAACGCTGGTCAGCCGCGAAGCGGCCGGTCACAAGAAGGATACTGCGGATTATTTCCTTGCGGGCAAGGCGCTGCCGTGGTGGGCGATCGGGGCGTCGCTCATTGCCGCCAATATTTCGGCGGAACAGATCATCGGCATGTCCGGTTCGGGTTACGCCATCGGTCTGGCGATTGCCTCTTATGAGTGGCTCGCCGCCATCACGCTGATCGTTGTCGGCAAGTACTTTTTGCCGATCTTTTTACAGCGCGGCATTTATACGATGCCGCAGTTTCTGGAGCAGCGCTTCGGCAGCGGCGTCAAATATGTGATGTCGGTCTTCTGGATCGGCATATATACTTTCGTCAATTTGACGACCATTTTGTGGCTTGGGGCGACGGCGATCAACGCGCTTGCTGGTGCCGAAATGATGCTCGGCATGGTGCTGCTTGCGATGTTCGCCGCAGCGTATTCTCTTTATGGAGGACTGAAAGCGGTGGCGCTTACCGATATCATTCAGGTTGTGCTGCTCGTTCTCGGCGGCGCCCTGATCACGCATGTGACGCTGACGCAAGTAGGCGACGGTTCCGTGTGGGGCGGATATCAGGAGCTTGTGGCTGAGTTTCCTGAACGCTTCGACATGATCCTTTCAAAAGATAATCCGCAATACGCTAATTTGCCCGGTCTCGGCGTTATCCTGGGCGGGATGTGGATCATGCATTTTTCGTATTGGGGCTTCAATCAATATATCATCCAGCGTGCGCTGGCGGCGAAGAGCGTAGCGGAAGCGCAAAAGGGGGTTATGTTCGCCGCTTTCCTGAAAGTGGTGACGCCTTTTATTATTGTCGTGCCAGGAATCGCCGCCGTGTCCTTGGCGCCAGATCTGGCAAAGCCGGACCAAGCATATCCGGAGATGATGAAGCTCGTGCCAGCGGGGATTCGCGGGTTGATCTTCGCTGCGTTGATCGCTGCGATCGTGTCTTCGCTTGGCTCGATGATGAATTCGATTTCGACGATCTTTACGATGGACCTCTACCGGCCATTGCTAGGTAAAGACAGATCCGAGCGCGAGCTGGTGCGCGTCGGCCGCATCACCAGCTTTTCGGCGCTTGCCATCGCTGTCCTCGCGGCGCGGCCGCTGCTCGACGGCGCTGATCAGGTCTTTCAGGTTATTCAGGAATACACCGGTTTCTTCACACCCGGTATTGTCGCCATCTTCGTGCTCGGCATGTTTTGGAAGCGGGCGACGGAGTTTGGCGCGATCGCGGCTGTCATAGGATCGTTCGCCCTGTCGCTTGCCTTCAAGATCCAGCTTCCCGAAATGCCATTTATTGATCGCGTCGGCCTGGTTTTTCTCTCCTGTCTCGCGGTCGGTGTCGCGCTGTCATATATGCAGAAGCCAGACTGTGAGGAGAAAGCGGTGCGGCTCGGCGACATTTCCTTTAGAACGGGCCCGGTATTCAATCTCGGCTCCGTTGTCGTCGCCTCCACTCTGATTTTCCTTTATGCATTCTACTGGTGAGTGAATGTGAATATGCTTATGTCGGCTGGAGGTTTAATAAATTGCTCCACTCGAGCTACAGTCAAAATTGATTTGGAAACAGATCAATTGTCTCCGAGCATCAGAGCCCTAAAAATATTTTGCATCTCCCTTGCGAGCCTGATGGCTGTTGCCTGCGACAGGGCCGTCGTTACGGTGCCTGATGCCGATGCCCACTGTTTGGCGCCGAGAGAGGGCGCGGATGGTTCCGTCGCCATACCGGCCGGAACGGTGCGGCTTGGGGAAGGAGGGCTTTACCGTGAAGAAGGCCCCGTGCGGGAAGTCAGCATTGAGGCCTTCGAAATCGACCGCACCGAAGTGACCAATCAGGCGTTCAGTGAATTTGTCGATGCAACCGGCTATGTCACCCGTGCTGAACGCGGTCTCGATACGACCGTTGCGGCTGAATTTCCTGAGGAACTCCGTCAACCCGGTTCGCTGGTTTTCTCGCCGCCGGAGGCGCGGGAAGCTATGACGCCTTCCGCTTGGTGGCGCTTTACGCCGGGCGCAGACTGGCGCCATCCGTACGGGCCAGGCAGCACGATCGAAGGCAAAGACCAGTACCCGGTCGTTCACATCGCGATCGAGGACGCGATCGCTTATGCGAACTGGAAAGGACGGCGGCTGCCAACGGAGGCGGAATGGGAATACGCCGCCGCTCGCGACGCTGGCGCCAACCCCGCCGCGCCTTCGGCCAATTACTGGCAGGGAATGTTTCCGTTTATCAACAGCGGCGAGGATGGTTTTACGGGACTCGCGCCCGTGGGCTGTTTCAATGCGAACAAGCACGGCCTTTACGATATGGTCGGCAATGTCTGGGAGTTGACTGCCAGTCCCTATTATCCACGCCACGCAGCGGATGGGTTACGGGATGAATTTCCTCAAGGATACGCACCGGAGCAACCTGGGATACCCGTCAATGTCATAAAGGGCGGCTCTTATCTTTGCGCAAAGAATTTCTGTTTCCGTTACCGTCCGCAATCGCGCCAGCCGCAGGACGCTTATCTAGCGACCTCGCATGTGGGATTTCGTACGGTGAAGCGGCTGTGAACGGGACGATGGGTGGTCATTTCTCAGCAAGGTCGGCATTAGTTCCAGTACCTGAATTTGATATAATAGTGTTCGGGGCTACGGGCGATCTTGCGCTTCGAAAACTGATTCCATCATTGTTTCATCGGTGGCGCGACGGACAGATATCGAAGACTTCGAGGATTGTCGGCGTATCGCGCGCCGAAATGGATTGCGTTGGCTTTAGCAAGCTGGCGCTTGGGAGCTTTCGGGAATTTCATCCAAGCGAGAGAGTTGACGAGGCGGAGTGGGGCGCCTTTACGAACAACCTCCGCTATTGCGGACTTGATGCGGCGCATGCCGAAGCCGATTGGTCATGCGTACGCAACGCGCTGAAGGGCGCCGGCGACAAACAACGCATTTTTTATCTTGCGCTGCCGCCGGCGCTTTACGGCGCGGTCAGCGCCAATATCGCCGCCGCTGGCCTGAACCAGGCCGGCGCGCGTATCGTTCTGGAAAAGCCAATCGGCGCGGGTTTGCAAAGCGCCCGCGATATTAACGCCGCGGTCGACGCCGTATTCAACGAAGACGAAATTTACCGGATCGACCATTATCTCGGAAAGGAGACCGTCCAGAATCTGATCGTTTTGCGGTTCATGAACTCGTTATTTGAACCGGTGTGGAATGCCAACGCTATCGACCACGTGGAAATTACCGTCGCGGAAACAATTGGAGCCGGCGGACGGGCCAGCTATTATGACGCCGCTGGCGCGCTACGCGACATGGTGCAGAACCACCTGCTGCAATTGCTGTGTCTTGTGGCGATGGAGCCGCCGCTTGATCTTGATTCCGATACGCTACGCGATGAAAAGATAAAGGTATTGCGCGCCCTGCGCCCGATTTCGCGCGTGAATGTGCGTTCGTCTACGGTCAGAGGCCAGTACGGTAAGGGCGCTATCGACGGCGAAGTGGCTGCCGGTTACTGTGAAGAGCTTGGGGGCCCGTCCGATACCGAAACGTTTGTCGCGATTAGGGCTAATGTCGATAACTGGCGCTGGAAAGGCGTCCCGTTCTATTTGCGCACGGGAAAGCGGATGGCGTCTCGTTATTCCGAGATCATTATTCAGTTTAAGGATATTGCGCACGCCCTGGTTGATGACGAGCCTCTGCCACCGACGCGAATGGTGATCAGGCTCCAGCCGGATGAAGGCGTCAAATTGCTCCTCGTGACAAAAGATCCCGGCCCCGGCGGCATGCGGCTTCGCTATGTGCCTCTGAATCTTTCTTACGCGGAACAGTTTGAGGCTCGCTATCCTGACGCCTATGAGCGGCTCCTGATGGCTGTGGTGCGCGGTGATCTCGGTCTGTTCATGCGCCGCGACGAGGTTGAGGCCGCGTGGCGTTGGGTCGATGGAATCCGCGACGCATGGGCACAGGATGACACGCCTGTCTACAATTACGCTGCGGGCACGGAAGGGCCGGCGCAGGCCGCCATGATGCTCGATCGCGAAGGACGGGAGTGGTTCAATGGCGCTTGAGCCGGCGATGACCGCATTCACATCACGCGAAGCGCTTGCAATGCGGATCAGTGCCCTGATCGCAACGGAGCTTGACCGTGGGGCGCGCCTTAACGGTAGCGCGGCGATCGCCGTTTCCGGGGGGACGACGCCGAAACCGCTTTACGAGGCGCTGGCCGAGCGGGACCTACCCTGGGGGCGCATTGCGGTTGCGTTAATCGATGAGCGCTGGGTCCCGCCGGATCATCCCCGTTCCAACGAGACCTTTGTGCGCAATGCGTTCGCTGCCGCGACCTGTGCGCGGATCAGTGGGCTCTATCAAGACGGCGTGTCGGCTGAAAAGGCCGCTGGCAGGATCTGTGCAGCCGGGGATCGACCTGCATTCAATGTAGTGGTGCTCGGCATGGGCGAGGACGGGCATACGGCCTCATGGTTTCCCCAGGCACAGGGCCTTGCGAATGCGCTCCGGAGCGATAAACCCGTATGCGCCGTGACGGCGCGCCGAAGCGAAGCGACCGGCGACGAAGTCGAGCGCATCACGATGTCGCTTTCCGCGATCGCCAAAGCGCCGCTCGTGATCTTGACTATCGCAGGCGGGGAAAAACGCGCTGCTTTCGAGGCGGCGATGGCGGACGGTCCGGTTGAGGACATGCCGGTCCGAGCCATTTTGCGGGCGCGGCCCGACCTTTTAGTCTGCTGGGCGCCATGAGGAAAAAGCTGTGGTGAAGCTGAATCACGTTGTAACGCGCGTTACCGATCGCATCTGCGAACGCAGCGAAAAGACGCGCAACGCCTATTTGAAACTGATGCGCGTCGCCGCCTCGAAAGGACCCCACAGATCTCATTTATCATGCGGAAACCTGGCGCATGCGGCGGCGGCGTGCGATGCCGTCGCCAAGAAACGCCTCGCCGAGGGCGTCTGCCCAAATATAGGCATCGTCACGGCCCATAACGACATGCTGTCCGCGCATCAGCCGCTCGGCGCATATCCCGACGTCATTAAGGCGGCGCTTGGCGAAATCGGCGCCACGGGGCAGATCGCCGGCGGCGTGCCAGCCATGTGCGACGGCGTTACGCAGGGACAGCCCGGCATGGACTTGTCGCTGTTTTCCCGCGACGTAATCGCCATGGCTACAGCGGTCTCGCTTTCGCACAATGTGTTTGACGGCGCGCTCATGTTGGGCGTCTGCGACAAGATAGTGCCGGGCATGTTTATTGGAGGCGCGCGTTTCGGTCATCTTCCCATTTTGTTCCTACCGGCCGGGCCGATGACGTCCGGCCTGGAGAACAACGAGAAGGCACGCGTGCGACAACTGCACGCCGAAGGAAAGGTCGGCCGCGATGCGCTCTTGAAGGCTGAAAGCGAGAGTTATCATTCGCCTGGCACTTGCACGTTTTATGGCACCGCCAACTCCAACCAGATGATGATGGAGGCGATGGGGCTGCACGTCCCTGGATCCGCCTTCGTCAATCCTGGAACGCCTCTGCGCGAAGCCATTGTCAGAAAAACCGCGCTGCAGGCGGCGTCCGTGACTGCGCTCGGCAACACGTATATTCCATTCTGCCACGTCGTCGATGAACGCGCGATCGTCAACGCGATGGTCGGCCTCCACGCCACTGGGGGGTCGACCAACCACACGATTCATCTTGTGGCCATGGCGCGGGCGTGCGGCATTGTCATTGACTGGGATGATTTTTCCGCGCTTTCCGATGTAACGCCGTTGCTGGCGCGCATTTACCCGAACGGCATGGCGGACGTGAATCGCTTTCACGCCGCAGGAGGGTTGGGGTTCGTCATTCGCGAACTGCTCGACGCCGGGCTTATGCATGAGGACGTGACGACCGTCATGGGGAAGGGGCTTCGCCGCTTCGCCGCCGAGCCGCATCTTGAGAACGGCGCATTCGGCTGGCGCTCCCCGCCCGCCCGGTCCGGCGACGGCGAGACATTGCGGCCGGCGCAAAATCCATTTTCGAAAACTGGCGGGCTTCGCATACTCAAGGGCAACCTCGGCCGGGCCGTAATCAAAGTCTCGGCGGTTGAGCCGAAAAAGCGAACCCTTGCCGCGCCGGCGATCGTGTTTCGTAGCCAGCAGGAATTGATCGATCGATTTCGGGCGGGCGAGCTGAACCGCAATTTCGTCGCCGTTGTTCCATTTCAAGGTCCCAAGGCGAACGGCATGCCGGAGCTTCACCGCCTGACGCCGCCTCTCGCTGTCCTTCAGGAGAAAGGATTTAAAGTGGCTCTGATCACGGACGGCCGCATGTCAGGGGCCAGCGGAAAGGTGGCCGCCGCGATCCATGTAACCCCAGAGGCCGTCGACGGCGGCGCGATCGGAAAACTTCGCGACGGCGACATGATTCGCCTCGATGCGCAGGCCGGCGTCCTCACAACCGATGCCGATCTTAATGGCCGCCAGATGTTGGCGCACAAGCTCGATCCGGACCACTGGGGAACCGGCCGTGAACTCTTCGCCGGATTTCGGGCGTTGGTTGGTCCCGCGGAGACAGGCGCGATGACTGTTAATCTGGATGCGGATCGTGGCTGACCCCTTTTTGGTTGCCGATATCGGGGGAACGAATGCCCGTTTCGCCATTGCGGTTGAGATCGGCGAGAAGTACGCGGTTCGCGATGCGATGGTTTATCGCGCTATGGACTTCGAAAACGTACTTGATGCGGCCACCGCCTATCTCGACACCGTTGCAGCAAAACCGAAGCGCGCGTGCTTTGCAGCCGCTGGCCCGGTCGTCGATGGTAAAGTTGATTTCACCAATTCGCACTGGACGTTGTGCGGGCCCGAGATCGCGCGGCCTTTGGGTATCGAGCAGTTGCGCATCGTCAACGATTTTTTCGCTCTGGCGGCAGGCTTCGCGCATCTTCCCGGCGACAGCGTTCTCAAGGTCAAGGACGGTTCACCTATGACAGATGCGCCGCAGCTTGTCATCGGCCCCGGCACAGGTCTCGGCCAGGCGCTGATTGCGCCAACAAGCTGGGGTCGCAAGGTCATCGCCACTGAAGGCGGTCACGTTGCTTTTGCGCCGTATACGCAAGACGAAATCGAAATCAGGAACCTGATCAGCCGGGACCATCCGCGCGTGTCGGTCGAGCGGCTATTGTCTGGTGGCGGACTTGTCCGGATCCATCGCGCTCTTTGCGCAATCGAGGGAGCTGGTTGCGATTTCATGCAGGCGCACGAAATCACCAGCGCCGCGACCACGGGTGGACATATGATCGCTGTGAAAGCGGTAGAGATGTTCTGCGCCATTTTAGGCCGGGTCGCGGGCGACGCCGTACTGGCGACGGGCGCGCGCGGCGGCGTTGTTCTGGGCGGCGGCATCCTACCAAAAATGAAGGAAGTTTTTCTTAACAGCGATTTTCTCCGGTGTTTCAAGGACAAGGGGCGGATGTCCGATTACGTCGGCGCCGTTCCTGTGCAATTGATCATCACAGAAAACGCGGCGCTATTCGGCGCGGCGGCGTCTATGGAGACAGACAATTGAATATCGACGACATTCTCGACGCTGCGAAGATCATCCCGGTTCTCGAAGTTTCCTCCCTTGAAAAGGCGACGCCGCTGGCCAAAGCGCTTGCCCGAGGCGGCATGCAGGTCGTTGAGGTGACCCTGCGAACGCCCTGTGCCCTAGAGGTGGTCGCCGCAATGCGATCCGCGGCGCCCGAGTTGATCGTTGGCGTCGGGACGATCTGTAAACCTAGCGATGTCGTTGCAGCGATAGACGCCGGCGCGGCGTTCCTGGTCAGCCCTGGCGCAAGCGAGACCCTTCTTGGTGAGCTGGCGGCATCCGGCGCGCCGTCGATGCCCGGTGTTGCGACCGCATCTGAATCAATCGCCGCATTTGAGGCGGGATTTAAAGCGCAGAAATTTTTTCCGGCTGAGCTGGCGGGCGGGGTTTCCTATCTCAAGGCCCTCGCGGGACCATTGCCTGACGTCAGGTTTTGCCCGACAGGCGGCGTCAGCGCCGCCCGTGCGCTGGACTATCTCGCGCTTCCCAACGTCGCTTGCGTCGGCGGTTCGTGGGTTGCGACGAAACAACTGATTGCAGAGAGCGCCTGGGTGGTGATTGAAGACAATGCCAGAACCGCTGTGGACTTACAGTCAGCATCCAGATTTTCCGGTCGACCTCAATGAGGCTTTCCCTTGAAGCCGCCGCAGCCCGGCTTTTGCAATGTGCGCTCTGGCGAAGAGTGGCGAAAGCCTGACGGATTTCAGATAGTCCACATTAATGTTGATCGCCTCGCCAGCTGGATCGAAACCAAGGGCGCGCCGCAATTCATGCAGCGCGGCAAGTTCCAGAAAAGTTGACACAACCCCGCCACGGAGCGCTTTGATCAGCGGATTGCCGAAGTGAGCGTCATCCGGTGAAGTTGAATAAAGGGCGCCGTTTTCGGTTTCTTCGACATCAAACCGGAACCACTGGCGAAGCGGCAAGTTCGCAAATTGCGTCATGCCGGTTGCCTTTTCCCGAGCCGTGCAAAGTCCGGCCCACCGCTCGCGATCATGAAAGCGCCAGCCGCACTCGCTAGCGGCAGCAGGCAAAGAATGGCTATGAGCGCGTATTCGGAGATTGCTACGAGCGTATAGAAAAGGAAGACATTAGATCAAATCTGACGTAGTGAGCCGAATTCTGTAATCTCTGCGTTCTTTATTTTTGTGCTTGCCACGACGCGTGTCAAACAAGAGTGCATGTTGCCTAACTTAATCTTCAAAATGATTATGTCTGTTCCGCTTTTGCCGCGTGGCTCCATTTTGCACCGCCGTTGACGGCCGCCATTGGTATCTTGACGTCCCGGATTGACGACCGTGCTGGCGGGGGCCAAGAGATTGAATGAAGCGTAATGGGAGAACTCAATGAAGAATAGTTCTTGCATTTCTGGCGAGAGGCGATGGGTCGAGCGCTGGCCCGATGAAGATTCCATTACTCGCCATTTTCATTGCAGCGCTATGGGCTCCATGCACCTTTGCGGAAGAAAAAGCGACATGGAGCGTGCTTCTTGAGAATGACTATTTCGGCTCGACTGATAGCAACCACACAAACGGCGTGCGGTTTGGTTATCTGTCGACGCCGGGGCGCGGTAAAGAAATCGCGAGACGGTTTTTGCGGGCGTCGCCGGCTGACGTTACGCGAATTGGCTTCGCTCTCAGTCACAGCATTTTACCCCGCAAGATACAGAGGCGATTGAACCGCTTCCTGATCAGCATACATACGCCGTTTGGCTCTACGGGGAATATTCCGTGCTGGTTGAACGCGACAATGATATGTTCGACATGCTCACCGTTTTGGCCGGTGTAATCGGGCCTGCCGTGCTCGGCGACAACGTGCAGTACAATTTCCATCGACTTATCAAGGGCGACAGGGTCAACGGATGGGACAACCAGCTCTGCAACGAGCCCGGTTTAATTCTGTCCTATGAACGGCGCTGGCGGCCGTTTTTTCGCGTATCTCGCCCCGGCGTCGGAATCGATGCATCGCCCAATGCGGGCATCTCCGTCGGCAATGTGTTGACGCAAGGCAAGACCGGCCTGACATTTCACGTCGGCCAAAATCTTGAAGGAAACTACGGGCCGCCGCGCATTCGGCCCAGCCTTGCAGGCGCCGGATATTATCGCGGCGTCGACGCCGCATCGTGGTACCTGTTCGCCGGCGCGGAAGGGCGTGCGGTCGCGCGAAACATT
>MDTA01043137.1_pt1 | contig 20874 bp, 25 predicted proteins | sample 811151 | NCBI WGS metagenome assembly MDTA01 (sample SAMN05326648, study PRJNA326480) | marine metagenome | isolation source: seawater | place: Indian Ocean: South | collected 2010 | reverse complement strand
TCGGGGGATACCCCCAAACCCCCTTCTCGGGGGATACCCCCGAACCCCCTTCTCGGGATTTTATTACTTAATCGCGAGTTCACCCCATTCTTTATAACATAAATTCGTTGTTATTTATTCATTATACATATAATTAAATATAAATATATATATATATATAATGCTACTAGAATTAATTAAAGATAAACGTGTTGCAATAGTTGGTCCATCCAGTTTTTTGAATAATAAAAAAATGGGTATTTTAATAGATAGTTACGATATTGTTATAAAACTAAATAAATTTGAAGTTTTATCACCCATAGATTATGGTAAAAAAACAGACATTTTATTTTTCACTTATGTCGGGGGTATACCTAGCATATTAATAAAAAACTATAATATTAAATTAATTGTAGCTAGCGGAAGACCAAGAAATGTATTGAATAGAAGAATAAATAAAATAGAAGAATCAAAAAAAAAAATACAAAGTTAATCATGAATTTTATCCAGAAGAAGAATTATCTAGTTATATGAAAAATTTTATATTTATACACCGTCCTAGAAAAACTCTTGGTTTTTGGATAATCTGTCTTTTATTTGATAAAATCGACATGATGAAAGAACTGGGTATTTTTGGAATAGATTTCTGTTTTAATAAATATAATCCTAAATATAATAAAAGAAATATTAGTAAGCATCATGATATGAAGTTAGAATTATCTTTATTTAAAGAAATATATCAAAAATATAAAAATAAAAAAATTGTAATTTACGATAAAAAATTTTTATCATATTTACACGAACAAGAACAAACCCCGTAGACCCTTATCAAGAAAAATTTTGTTATTTAATAGATAATTACTAACTATTAACTATTAACTGCTATGTCAATACATATATTAATCTAGTTGCTCATATATCTCAGACCACCCATAGTTGGCAATATGTCGAATAATCTCTCCAAATATTTGATTTGCTTCTTCTCTTGTGAATAAAGGTCTAATACCTGAACCTCCTGGTGGCCAGATAATATCATCAATTTCTAAACTCATAAGATAATTGTAATTAGATAAATGTTCATTATTTGATAATCTTTCTACTATAGATTCAGGTAGCGATGAAGTTTCTATAAAGTTTTCAAAATTAAATAATGAATTCAAATCAGCCACCGGATCATCCCACGACATATCTAAGATTTCATCATTATTTGATATCTCACTAATTGGTGGAATTATTATATTATTGTCGAGTTGTATAATTTTTCGTTCTCTGTATCCTCTCCAAACTGCTTGTATTTTAAGGCACCCTTTCTGTATTTTTATTCGATGTTCAAAGAACGAAGCCTCTAATTGTTGAGTACTAGAAACATCTGTAATGTTATTTTGGTTAAAAATGGAATCAGTTTCTATTTGATGTTCAAGGAGCGAATCATCTAATTGCTGGATACTAGAAACATTTGTAATATTATTTTGGTTAAAAATGGAATCAGAACACCGTATAGAGTATTCGTCATAAGAAATATCACCACGTACGAATAGTTGAAAACCTGATACCATTAAAAATCTATCAGCGCCTTCGAGAACATTCATCACTCTTGGATAATAGATATTACCTATATTTCTTGCGATATTGAATCGGTTACGAATTAAATAACTGCGCCATGTTTTTTGAATAGTCATAGTTGTTTGGTGTATCGCACATCCCCAAATTTCTAACTGATGGATCCATAATTTATAACGTTCCATTCGCATATATGATGAGTTATAATTTTGTCGAGCAATAAATCCACGAATCATTCGCTGCGCCGTGATAACACTAGATACTGCATCTGGTCTAAAATGGTAAGGCCATATATTATCCTCCTCATCCACCAAAGCAGGCATATCATCATATTCCCCACCAAAACTGTTGTCGTCATTATCCTCCTCATCCCCTTCATTCCCCTCATTCTCATCATAATTGCATGCGTAAGAGTCTGTAAAACTCCATAGAGGAATCGTAAATGGCTCGATTTGCGCTTCTTCAGGTATATTCAGTCGCTCATCACCTTCATTTATCCAATTTGAAATTTGCCTATTTATACGGACACCAAACTGTGCAAAAATAGAAATAATTTGATCGCAACTTTCAAGTCTTTCCTCACTACTCATGGAACGCCACTCAGTAAGTGCTTTGGGTCCAATGTTTTTGCAAAAATTAGTCATAACTCTCCCTAATCCAATTTTATTAAATTCATTTTGAACAAATATACTTGCAAGAGGTCGTGTAAGTTTTGGCCTTGATTCAGGCTTAGTTCCAACCTGTACTCGACAAAGAGCACAATTATTATTTCCGTTAACTGCAGATGCAAATAAACAAGACGAATGATATTTATGTCCACATCCCAAAACTGCAGAATCCTTTTCATTTCCAATGATTTCAAGACAGACCGGGCATGCCGGCTCGGCTTCTTTGTCGATGAAAAAGACACCAGGAACATTCATAGAAACAGATTTAGACGTATCGATAGTCTGTGTCATAGTTTTTTAAAAAAAAAAAAAATAAAAATCTATTTCAATTTTTCAACTCCATAAAAATGCAGATAATTTACATAAGATACAAGAAAATAAAAAAAATATGAAATATATAATTACATAATATAGAAACAATTCTTCAAGAGGAACAGATTCTTTTTCTATAATTCTATTTACCATTTACATAAGTTATAATATTAATTTTATATCTATTCGCTTATTACTTTTTGTATGTTTTGAATCATTACATTTAGTTGACTTTTAACCATAGTATCGTCATTATATGTCAGTTTTAAATTATGCAATCCCGTAACACAACTTATTAAATTTGTTTTTATTCTTACCTTAGCGGAAGAAAATTTAAAAGCCGATATTGACTTATATATAATTTTTTGTAACCTTTCGATCATATCTTTTCTGTTTTGCATATTATAAATTCTACGAATAAATCTAAAGGGTCCATTTACTTGTATATTTGGAATCAAAGAATCTTCCTCATTCCACAATAATTTATCTAAATACTTTATATCAGTAATAACATTCAGTGCAGTAAGTAGATCATTTACCTCATCTAAATCTACATTCAATCCAGGTATTTCTGTTCCGTAAATACCCGAATCATGACCATATATTTCTTCATCACTGTAACTTTCATTACAATCTGTCATTACATATATTATAGATTTTATATAACATATGTAAACTTAAAATACATTTAATACGGGATTCAATTTTGTAGGTGCACCATGTCCAAACATTAACATGTAAAGAGTCGCTACAAGACCAATCACTAAAGACCGCGTTACGGCTACATTTTCGCTTTGTTTAAGCAAAAATTTCATTACAAAATATAGAACCGAGGTTAAAACGGCGCCGTGTAAAAGATGTTCGAGGGGAGATTCCATTATAAATTATACATATATAAAAAATTATTTCATAATAAAAATTCCAAAAGCCACTAAAAATGTTCCCAAAATAAGTTTATAACTTAGTTTTTCTTTGAAAAATAAACATGATATTAACGTAACCATCAACAACTTCAAACCTTGCTTATAAGGTTCAATTTTTGATAAATTTTCATTTATTACTAAAATACCCGAAACGTAAATAATAATTGACAATAATGAAGAATATGTCAATACTTTAACTAATAAATTATCTTTATTTATAATTATTTTTTTGTAAACACTCATATTGTCTTCATTAAAGTAGCAATATAATCCTGATATTATTAAAAGTATAAAACTCGTCATAAATACTTCTTGGAATATAGTACAGTTCTTTAATATGTCCTTGTAAATAAATCCTAAAGAGGCCCCAAAAACGGATAAGAATAATATGTATGCATAAAAATTATATTTCATATAATAACAATATATATAAAAAACATAAAGATTATTATAATTAATATATATAATGAGTGTTGAAGAAGTGCCATTTTGCTCTCAAGAAACAACCGACAAATTTGAAAATATTTTCGAAACTTTGTGCACATTAAAACAATCCATGTCATCATTACAAACACAAATAAAATTTCTTGAAAAGAGTATCGTTAAGGAAGTAAAATTCTTTGAAAAACATAAAAAGAAAAAAATAAACCGAAAACCATCAGGATTCGCCAATCCTACAACTATATCAAACGAACTAAAGGAATTTTTAAATCATGACAGTAATACTATTGCAAGAACGGATGTAACAAAATTAATTATCAAATATATAAAAGACCACTCTTTGCAATATCAAGAAGACCGAAGAATAATTATACCTGACGAGCCACTTAAAAAATTATTGTACATAAATGAAGACAGCCCAAAACTAACATACTTTAACATACAAAGATTTCTAAATCCTCATTTTATCAAACCTAAGGTATAAGTATTTTAAATATTAGATATATATATATAAATATATATGGACACAGGAGATGTAATGATTAGAGGTGTTAACAGAAGATTGCATGGAGAGGTAAAACAATTGTTACGCTATTATCCTATGTTAGAATATAATGAGTGCTCTCCATTTGCATCTTTTGAAAAATCTATAATAATAGCATTTAATAAAGATACATTTTGTTTTACTATATCAAGATGTTATCCATTCAAGCCACCAACATTGCATGTAAACGGTGTAGAAATTATTACACTACTGCATAAATATCAGGTATTATTGAGTAAAATATATGGGAATCCTGAAGAGTGTATATGTATTCGCAGTTTATTTTGTTCAAGTAATTGGTCACCAGGAATAAAAATACTAGATCTAATGAATCATATATTAAAAGAAAAGGTAAAGATACAAAATAAGTACAAGGAACAATATATTATACCTATCCTATTAAAAAATAATATACACGAAAAAGGGATTTTTATAAATATAATGTCTTTTTATGAATTATAATAATTAAATCAATTAAAAATATAATATATATACATATATTATGTCCTTAATATCCATAACAAGACAATTTGCGCAAAAATCACGAATTCCTATATATAGCAGCATAAATGTAATAGAATATAATTCTATTTATTTAAACAATCATGTAGGACATGACATATTTTCACCACTACCCGAAGATGAAAATCTTAAACACATATCTTATGCGGCACCAGAATCAGATTTTACGGGACCAAGAATAGAAGAAATACTAGATTTGTTAAAAAAAAATAATACATATAAAATTGATTCAAAAAAACAATGACATTTCTATTCATAAGATGATAGAACTAACGGAACTTATTATTGAGCACATTTTAAAATACTTAGATCCAAATGTGTGCTGTAAAAATTTTAACGAATTAAATATTATGCTTGCAAATAAATATTTAAAAAACTTTTATACAACTCATTTTACATATAAATTTCACAATGATTTTGTTAAAACATTATTTCCACATAAAACTAAGAAGATATTAAAAACTTCCATCGATAGAGTAAATGGAAAACTATGCTGTAAATGTGCGAGACTTGATAGTTTAGAAAAGGACCGATTAGAGTATATACTACAAAGATACTCTAATCTAGCAAGTAAATACAATAGATTTGATGTTAATGTGAAATACAAAAACGAAGAGTTATCAATGTTAAATGTTCATTTTGATTTTCCGGTTCGTTTAACTAATTTTATAATAAAAATGGATAAAATTAATTCAAACATGTGGTTTGATCCAGTGCGTTGTTGTAACGGGTCTGGGTGCAATATAGAAATTGTAATATAATATAAAATTGAAAAGATTTTATATTATAAATAAAGAAGTAACAAAAATGAACCCTCTAGAAGATAAGGAAAAAACAAAAATGAAACCTCTAGAAAAAATACAGTGCTTTTTGTTTGGAAAGGTATTATTTTCTCAAGAAATAATGAGTAATATATTTGAATATTCTACACATCGTATGTCGAATGATGTTATGGATGAAATTATACGAACAACTGTGCATAAAAAATATGATATGATAGAAATGTTATGGAAAAACAGATCACATTCAGAGCAAGTGGTTTTATTTTGCGACCTAATTAAAAAATACATTTACGATCCAGAAAATGCCGTTATCGCGTTATCTACATGTAAATGTTGCCCAAGACATCAACATCATCGCCCAAAAAAACTAGAAATTTATTGGGAGAGTGATTTTTTTGAGGGCTGGAATCCACAATTAGGCTGGAAACATTTACATGGAAAACAAAATGAATTTGATCAAAAATGCTTGTGCCCATGTAGACATCGTGCGCGTTGGATTTGTCGGGTTTTTATGCCGGAACCAGACCCACTTGTTCATAATATATAACTAAAGAATGATATCATTATACTTATCGTATAAATCTTCTTCATTATAATAATAATTTCTAATTAAAATTTCATCACCACCATCAAATTTACTTTTTTCTTTTATATGAAATTCTATTTCTTTTTCTTCTATACACCAAAAATTAAAACAAATATTTCCCATTTATAAAATAAATCAACATTCTTTTTATATTTTATAATAAAAATTAATTTATGAAATGTAAAATAACTGCATACATTTTTGCCATTTCATGCATAGATTCATATCGCTGAGACGCCTGTCCGTGTCCATATTTATCATTAATATCTAAAATAATTTTTTTCTTACCGCATTTAAAAACATCTGCATCTTTTATTTTTTGATAATAATTCAATACACCTTTATAAGGAACCAAACTATCTTCTACATTAGAATAAATGTATATGTTTGGATAATCACTGGAGAGATTAATATTATCAAGGGGGCTGTACGACCGCATATATTTTTCAATTTGTTTATTTGACGGGTTTCCCCATTCTTCATATTCTTCGGTAGTAAGAGGCTGACATTCATTTGTCATTGTATCAATAACATCCAAAAAGGGGACGCCTAAAATGGCCAACTGAAAAAGTCCCGGTTCATAATTAATCGTAGAACCAATCAATAGTCCACCAGCACTTCTTCCCCATATAGCCAATCGCGACGGAGTGGTATATTCACGCCGAATTAAATATTTTGCACATGCTATAAAATCAAAGAAGGAGTTCTTTTTATTAAGTAATTTACCATCCTTATACCATGAATAACCATGATATTTACTACCCCGTATATGTCCAAAACAATAAATAAATCCACGATCCAAAAGGGAGGGTATATATTTGTTAAACTCTGATTCGATAGTAATACCATAAGAGCCATAACCGTAAAGAACACATTTTTCCTTTTTCAAAGGATTTGTTTTTTTATATAACATTGTCATAGATAGTTTATTATCAACCACAACTATTTTTTCAACATATTTACTTGGGTCATATTGTAAATATTTCCTTTTTGAAAGTAATTTAACATCCTTTGTCAGTAAGTTGATTTTAATAAGAGAACGCGGTACCGTAAAACTCGAATATTTTACATACAACTCATGTGCATCAAAATTAAAATTATACATATAAGGAAGAAAGAAATGATGTCGATGTTTCATGAATTGAAGTTTTAAAACTTTTTGGTCACAAAAATAATACACATACAAAAAAAGTATGCCATTTTCGCGGGTATAAATTAACATATAATCCTGTTTTAAAAAAAAGGATCTTACTTGTATCTCCTTTTTAAATTGAAATATAATATTTAAATCTCTCAAATCTCTCGAAGTTTTTATACAACTTTGTCCATTTATCTTTTCAAGAATATACCAAAGTTCTCCTCTTTTATCAATACTATAGAAATGGTCCGCTCTTCTTTTGAAAGGATGTACTAATCCACACTCGTTAACAACAATTACATCCTGATTATTACGAGCCGATGAATAAATACACACATGTTTACGATTACTTGTAGTACTTATTGATATTTGATATCTTTTATCTTTTTCATAATATATCATGATTTTTTTACCCGTATTCAAGTCGAGTTTAAATATTTTACAGGGCCGCATATCTACCACATCATGCATTACATAATAAATTGAAAGTGAATGTGGACACCACACACTTCCTGGAGAGATTTTAGTAAGTAATTTAATGTGTTTTTTTGAAAAGAGAGGTTTCCAATATAGAGTGTACTCTCTATTTCCTATGTAATCTATACTATAACAAAGATTTTTACCGTCCATTGAAAAATCAATCCCATCAAAATTAAAAAAATTATGACCTCTACTTAATTCTTCTAAATCTACGACCTTTTTATGTTTGTTATTACAGTCTATTATATAATGTGCACCATATCCTTGACCCTTTTCTATTTTAAAATAATATTTATTATCATAAATCATAACAGGAAATGTTTTGTAATCCTCTCTTGTTCGCGATTTAAACTCGCCATATATTTTTTTCAGTAAACTATCACCCAAAAAGTATTTTAATTTATCCCTCTCCGTTTTAATTATTTTTTTATCTTTTTTTAGTGTTTTTTTTAAATTTAATGATTTACATTGTTTTTTTGTTTTCATAATATGTATTATATATATATATATAACATATATTATTATAGATTATTATAGATTATTTAAGACTCCGTTTGTTCTTGCGATTCTTGTTGCTTCCGGGGTCGACCGCGACGACCGCCACGCATTCCTTGACGAGGGCCGCCGCCACGACGCGTTTGACCACCCGCAGTATCTTCTGTAACCACTTCCGCCGCTTCTTCAGTCTCCTTATCAGCATCCTGACGACGCGGACGCCTACCAGGACGACGATTCTCAAAACGTGTCTCACACATCAACTTCCCGGAATTTACACCACGAATGTTACCCGCTTGACAATCGTGCTGAACGCCCGGATCCGTAGGAACCACCTGGAATTCCACGTACTCTCCCTGAACCAAATATTTATATTGCTCCTTACTAACCTGAACCGAAGTATGATGAGCAAAAATATCACTACCTTCTTTGTCTCCGCTAGTTGCTGTGACAAATCCATATCCTGCTTTGTTGTTAAACCACTTTACAACACCTTGGCAATAAGCCTCTGCGGAACTATCATCCTTTTGACTCATACTCTATACTGATATATTATGAACTCTTTAAATCTTTTAATTTATATTATAAATGTCGTCTCCCCTGTAAAAATATATTCAAAATAAATATAAATGAATAAGGAAGAATTAATTGAAGATTTTAATAAAAATAAACTTAAAAGAATAAGTCTGCCCTTTCTTTTTGGTCTTTGGATTTTACTATTACCTAAATATAAAATTGTTCACCCATCCTTTGTAATATCTTTAATGTCATTTATTCTATTTTTAAACTTTCCTATAATAGTAACATTTAGCAATACAAAACCTCTATATTATGAAGACCTTTTTTTGAATACTTCACTATTACCACGATTAGAAATCACAGAACAATCTAAAGAGTCCTTTAAAAAAATATTTACATTTGTACTTGTTTTTACAAATTCCATACTAACAGGACTATTATACGATTACTGGATTATTAAAACAAAAAATACATCCTCCATCGTTGAAATTATAGGCATTTCCGGTGGTATTTTAAAAATATTTCAGGTTATTAATCATTCTATAGGTATTATTACACTTAAAATCATAAAATATACCATAAAAACTAAAATAAGTAATATGGAATATGAAAATGAGATAAATGATCAACAATTTTAATAATTGATTTATATATGAGTGTCTCGGTTAAGTTTGTAAAAGGAGGTAATGCAGGAAATCAAATGTTTCCATATATCACAGCAATTATTTTCTCTAGTAAACATAATCTACAATTAATAACAAAACCAACCGAAAAAATAGAAAAATTTATAGATATAAATGATGATTTATTTGCAAATAAAGTTCACAACACAAAAATAACCAAAAAAAGAACCCTCACGTGGAGAAATTTCGTAAATCATGATATTCTATTTGTTGGCTACCACGTTAACTATGTATTCAACGATTTTTTTCAAAATTCAAATTATATAAATAAAAATTATGACCATGTTATAAAAAATATTAACGTTAAACCATACTGCTGTATAAAATATCTTTCAAACTATAAACCCATTCAAAACAATGATATTCTTTGCATACTAAGATTGGGCGACTTTATACACAATGGAAAAAACACGGAAATCGTGAGCCAAGACTATTTTTCCAGTATATTTGAATCCAAAACTTTTGGTTTTATATATTTTTTAATTCACCCTTATAACGATAAACACATTCCAAAATACCTAAAATCCTTAGAAAAATACAAAGATAAATTTATTTTTTTAAACGAAAGAAATGAATTTATTGATTTCAATATTGTAAATCATTTTAAAAATATCGCACTTAGTAACTCAACATTTAATTGGTGGTCTTGTTTTTTATGTAAAAATATTGAAAATATTAATTTATATACACCAAAATATTTTGGATATTGTGGTATAAAAGAACGATGGAAAAAACACGGAGACCACGTACAGGATTTATGGAATGTTGCGAATATTTCACTTCCTATTGAACATGAATTTGCAATTATTTGAATCTTATATTTTTAATTATAAAATTGAAATGATGGCTACAAATTAATATTTAACAAAAATGCTTCCCGAAGATGTAAAAAACAAAATACAAGAATATTTACATCTTAATACCTATCAAATTATAAAAGATTGGATTAAAGAATCGGCTAGAGAAAATTTAATCTTCTATTTAGTATTTAAACCAGAAAATCGAGAGTATATTAAGGATTTGGAACTAATTTATAAAATGATTAAAAAATATAATGCACATCAAAGTGACTATGAATCATACTGTCTAAGGAATGGAAGAAATAACCAATGTAATGCTCTAAAATGTCCATTTTCCTTAGAATGGCCTTATGAAAAATATAATCCAAGGTCCGAATTTTCACCAATACTAATTGATATACTTTCCTCCGGATTATACCTCCCATTTGCTAAATCAACCTTTCCACTTTATGAATCTAAGATGATTGATGATATAAAAAATATTATAAGAATTTGTCCAACATCCTTATTATCTGACTGGGGATATCTAAGATGTCGATATAATTTAGACCCCCTATATTTTGCATGTATTAATAATCTAGTACCTATCGAAGTGATTAAATTACTTATTCGCAGTGGAGCAGATCTAAATTATAATTTTAAATTTAATGGTTATTCTTGTCATGTTTTGAATGATTTAGATGGATGCTGCATGTCTCGTAAAACACAAATACAGAATGTGTTTTCTGCATATGGAAAAATATTAAATGAATCTAATTAAAAATATAAAATACTACTATATAATATGCATTCCACAACTAAACATGAATGGTGTTATAATTTAAACGAAGAAACACAAATGTATATAAATAAAATAAAACAAAAAATTTCCATTTTTTTGTTCGATAAATTTTTTATGGAGCAAACCAATCGTATTATTAAACCTATTTCAATGATGGACGAACTATATCATTCAAAACCACAAAATAATGTTGGATCAGACAATGTATTCATTACCCCTCACATTGACGGATTTCTAGGATGGATTCCATTTATGCGATGCTGGAGGTGCATATACTGTATGACCAATCCAAATAATACTACAACTCACTTGCCTTTCAATAATGAACACGCCATAACCCTTAAACCTAATACCTTTGTATGTCATGATTATAACAGAGACCTACACTGGATAAAATCCGGAAACGATAACTTAAATAATGAATCCAGAGTTGTATTTAAACTACACTTTTATGATTATCCCTCTTTTATGCAACCCTTTGCCAATTTATTTATGTATCTAAATATTAAATACAATGCCTTCGCTAGAAGCAAATTTCTTAACTCTATAAACCCATACACAAGCGCGCAATCTTACATATTATCTTTTTTGATAAATTCTATTACTATTATCGGTGGTTATACTGAACTATTTGTTGGTATCGTAAATCTTGCTATCCTTTTTCTTATTTATCAAGGGGTCTATAAAAACCGTTTTCATTTTCACTACTTCATGGAATACATCTCATGTTATATCTGTATCACACAGACCTTTATCAGAATCATCCCCCCGGGTGTATTCTGGAGAGATTTAGTTATTTATAAAGTGCTCTCCTTTCTCTTTGTTTACCCAAAACATAAACTTTTATTCACACCCAGTAGCATAACATCCTTCATATTATGTACTTCTATTGGTATTTCTCAATATTATAAAAACACACAAGAAATAGTTTATTATCAACAGTTCGAAGAATTCTCTGAATTTCATCAAAATAAATATAATATTATATTTCATATATTTACTACTTCTATTTGTTATTTGGGAATATTCGCATCTCTCCAAAAATTTATATTAAATAAACCTTATCATTTTCCTCAACTTATATGTGCTGTATACTGGATATCCAACAAATATTCCATTCCCGATAAAGATGTTGCAGGAATTTCTACCGTTCTTTTCACTGTTTACGCCATATTTGTTAAAAAATTCATGAAAAAAATCTCTCTACCTCAATGTGCCAGTTTGTTTATTTTTGGTATCTTACTGCAAGAATTATCACATATTTGTTTTAATGAAGAAACATACTTATCCCATTATAGAAAAAATAATAATTGGCCACAAACTCTTTTTTTACATACCTACTGGATTCTTCCATTTGAAATACGCGCCCTATTAAATCTATGAACTACCGCGTTTTTTTAATTCTTGTAAATTATCGATAATACGCTTTCTCAATTTATTCTTTGGATCTGACATATCGGGGTCATCCTTTATCGCCTTCCATGTTAGATAACACAGAGCACAATCGTAAGTGTAATATTCTATAAATTGAGATTCCTTATCTAGTTCCCCTAACTTATTTGCCAAACTTGCATACGTATTATTCCTGATAAATACTTCCATCGCATTTGTAAATGTTGGATCTTTTAAAGGCCCGTGCTCCATTGTTTATACTTATTTAGTCAATGCACATTTAATTCAATTTTTTAATAATAATAATCGAAAATTATTATTATTTTTATATATTTTATAAATAATTTATCTTTATTATCGCATATAATGATGAAGCGGTATCTACAACTTGACAACACAAAGATAAATAAAAAAAACTTCTATATGCGCGCACAAAAAGGGGCAGATGGGTGGCTCTATATTATTGATATCTAGTAAATTTATTTCTCTCAATCTCTGTTATTTGCGTAATTCGTAGCATACTACTGCGTTAATGAAGTGGCGAAACCTTCTTTCATTTCTTTGCTAAATCTCTCTTCAACGCCTTCATCAAACTCAACCTCCCCACAATTAATGTCAAACATTTCCCACTGTCCCCCTAATTTATCGAAGAACATCTCAATAAATACCTCCATCTTGTTCTGTGGAACCGGAACATATTTATCTTCCCGCAGCGTCGACGCGTCAGGGTCGTATTCCTTGAATGATGCGCGAATTTCTCGGTAATCGACCTTCTTGTATGAATAACCGCCTTCCGCTATCTCGTGCGCGGCAAAATGATTCTTTTTGCACCAATCGAAGTAATTCTCTATCACTATTTCAAATTCATCGTCTACGCTACCATCCGGCTTTGTCGCAATCTCGTCTGCAAGCTCCAGACGCTGTTGTTTAAGCTCCATTTTCCACTGATGAGCAAGAATACGCTGACAAAGGTCGTCTTTTTTACCGGAAACTTTCAAGTTATAACCGCGACACAAATCCTTGAGTTCAGGCATCTTGAGAACTTTCATTTCTTCACTAGACATTGGCATTGTTTTGGTAAGAATCTTGTTCTTGGAGTTGGGTGTTATACCTTTTTTACATTGAACGAAAAAGTTTTCAATTTTTCAGAAAACAAACGAAACGAACGGAAAAAAAATAGTTTAAACAACTCTCCTAACCTTTTTACTAAAAAACAATAATCATTTACAAATAAATTTATTCCTAAATCTATTTCTTAGGTTTTATAGCCCGGGGCAATTTCGTGCCAAGAATCCGTTCCATCTTTGAAATGAAGTTGTTGTTGGGAACAATCTTTCCCATCTCATACTTATTTACAATATCCGTTGAAACACCCAATTTCTGGGCAAAGTCCTTTTGTGACATTTTCTTCGCCACCCGCGCCTGCATCAACGCAACCTTCAAATTATTACCGATCTTTGGTAGTTTAAATTCATCTCCTTCTTGCGGAGGCTTTGGACCTCCACCGCCACCTTTTTTCGCACCAGGCACAAGATGTGCCGGTTTTTTCAAAACAACAGGTTCCCAATCTTGATGATTTGCTGGATGATTCATGATTTATAATATATTTTGGAGAGATTTATCATTTCAATTTTATTATAGGTTAAGAATATTTCTCTTGTATCAATAATTTTCTCTTCACGCTCATTTTTGGCGTTAAATACGGGCTCCATTCATCCGTATCCAAATAATGAATCTTTTTTATTTTTAAATAATTCTGTAAACTTTTATTTATTTCACGCAAGGTATCGGTATGGACTATCTGGTCTGTAATCAATTCATTATAATCTTTGTCTTCTCCAAACACTACTACCATTCCCTTCACAAATCTCTTTACTACATTCTCAACACTATCTACATTCACAAATTTTCCGCTACTCAATTTATAATTATCACTAATTCTTCCCTCGTAAAATATGTATCCATCCTCTATCCTTCCAGCATCACCCGTTTTATACCACGTTTTACCTTCCCTTTCTACTAAAACCTTTCTCGTCGCATCCTCATTATTCCAGTAACCAGACATAACGTTCGGTCCTGAAACTTGTATCTCTCCTTCAACTATTTCTACTATAATATTATCTAACACTTTACCAATACTTTCTTCATTTCGTGGGTCATTCATGTGATTTACACAAACCATGGGAGATAATTCTGTAGTTCCATAGCCTTCACATATTACAATATCATTATTTGCAAAAAATTGCCTCGTTTTATCCTGCAATTTTGCACCACCCGTAAATATTACCTGTAAACGCTGTCCAAATATTCGATGTAATGCAAATGGTATTAGATATCTTACATAAGGAATATCCAATATATCTATTTTTGATTTGATTAATTCTAATATACGCGGAACTACATAAAGAACTTCTGGTTGTATCTCTCTACATTCACTTATAAAATTCTCTCTACTACTTGCCAATGCCATTTTATTGTTATATTTCAAATTGTAATATAATTCACACGTTTGTGAATAAATATGCGCCCAAGGCAATATATTCAAAGAAGTCGTTGTATACATATCTTTAAAACGTGAACGTGTTGTTTCGATGTTAGATATTATATTTTCATTCGATAACATTACGCCCTTTGGAGAACCCGTTGTCCCTGAAGTATAAATCAAGGTAGCAATATCATTTTCTATAAAATCTATTTTTTCTGTATATATTGAAGTGTCCCCGACAGTATTTGATAATATTTTTGTATCCGTATAAGGCTCATCCATATTTTCCATAATACATAGCGTCGCTCCACTATCATTTACTACATGTTTACAATATTCATTGCTTTGATTTGTATACATAGGAACCCATACTGCACCTAATGAATTACATGCCAGATTCCAGGCTATCCACTCCATTGAATTATCTCCCTTATAAGCAATACGATCTCCCCTTTTTATATCTTGTGATTGCAATACCTTTCTACAGTATGTTATGTTTGATAGCAAATCACCCCGCGAACTCCATTCCCATTTATTGTTCATTTTTTTTGCCAAAACATTTGCTTTCATATTTGATTTTAAACTTCCAATCAAAATAGATGATAATGTTCGCATTATATGTGTATTATATGATACTATTTAATTTTTATATTTCAATTTTATTATTTGTATTATACCAAAAAAAAAGCGAAAAATCTAAGAATAATCAAAAGATTAAAAAATAACTATTATATGAAATCTACTTAATAAGATGACAATAATATAAATAATAATGGTCTTCGTTGCCCCTGAAAACACGCCCGCAGATAATTTTTCCTCATATGAAAAGTATTTTAAATATTTTTCATTTGAATTAAGTATATGGCAAAAATATGCTATTCGCGCAATCGTCGACGGAAAACATTCTCTTGTAACTGCGCCAACTGGTTCTGGCAAAACAACCCCCGCGGAATTTGCGATTGAATATTTTAAATCCATAGGTAAAAAGGTGATTTACACCTCTCCCATCAAGGCGCTTTCAAATCAGAAATATTTTGAATTCACCAATAAATATCAACACATTAGTTTTGGTATTTTAACCGGTGATATTAAAGATAATCCTGAAGCCGATGTTTTAATTATGACAACTGAAATTCTTAGAAATAATTTATATCAACGAGATTTAATGGAAAAAAATATGACCAAGGTGGCATCTCTTGAATTTAACATTGATATAGAAAGAGAAGTCGGTGCAATTATTTTTGATGAGGTACATTATATTAATGACCAAGAACGCGGAACCGTATGGGAAGAGTGCTTTATGATGTCTCCATCCCCCGTGCAACTAATCATGCTTTCAGCAACCATTGATTCACCAGAATCTTTCGCCAAATGGATTGAAACAATTAAAGAAAAGGAAGTTGTACTAACACCTTGTTCAGTACGTGCTGTTCCATTGGAACATTACATGTGGGTATCCGCAAATAACGCAGACATTAAAAAGATAACCGACAAAAAAATGAAAGAATTGTTGGAAAATACTACAAACAAGCCTATGTTAATAAAGAAAGGAAAAGGAGAATTTAATGAATTAATATACAACAAAGTTAAAAAGGTGAAAAATTACATGGATAAAAATCACATGATACCACGAAGATCCGGAATATTCAATTATATAGTTAAGTATCTTAAGATTAATACACTATTACCCGCCATTTGCTTCGTTTATTCAAGAAGAAATGTTGAAATATACGCGAGTGAAATATCCACAAATTTACACAGTGACCCTAAGATCATGGAAACAATTCGAAAAGAATGTCAAAATATTCTTATGAAATTACCAAATTATAAGGAATTTATACGTCTACCTGAATATGAATTTATGATTAAACTATTAGAAAAAGGGGTTGCTGTACATCATTCAGGAATCATCCCGATTCTTCGTGAGATGATCGAAATCCTATTTTCAAAAGGTTATATCAAACTTCTTTTTGCTACTGAAACCTTTTCTGTAGGACTAAATATGCCAACAAAAACAGTTCTATTTTCAAATGTAAATAAATTTGACGGGTCTGAAAAACGCTTTCTTCATTCCCACGAATACACGCAACAGGCCGGTCGCGCGGGAAGAAGAGGATTCGATACTAAAGGTCATGTTATACATATTAACAATTTATTCGACGTTCCACCAGTGACAGAATATAAATGTATGTTGGCCAATAAACCAGATAAATTAACATCGAAATTTAGATTATCATTTCAATATATTCTTAATTCCGTACCTATTTATCAAAATAAAGCCCTCGAGTATACATCTACAAGTATGGTGGCACAAGATATAATTTGCGAAACATCACAACTTAAAAAGGAATTAGCGGAGGCCGAAGATACAAAAAATAAAGCAAAAATGTTACTAGATAAATGTGAATGTCACGAAACAAAACTAAATGAATATTTTGATATGATAGAAAGAATAAAAACTGCACCACAAAAGTTAAAGAAAAAAATATCCCGAGAAATTAAAATTTTTAAAGATACATATCCAAATTTGGAAAAGGATAAAGAAACAATACTAAATTATAAAGAACAGTGTAAACATGTTTATACTATAAAACACACTTTAGAAGAGGCAAACTCATATTTACAAAAAAATGTAGAAACAATTGAAACATTTCTTCTTGATGAAGGATTCTTTTATAAAATCCCAGAAACAGAATTAACTGGACTAACAACCATAGGTACTATCGCATCAAACATTAAAGAAATGCACTGTCTTGCATTTTCAACGATTATGTATAAATTTGATAATTTTGCAGAACTTAACTATAAACAACTAGTCGGTTTATTCAGTTGTTTTACAAATATAACTATAAACGACGAATTTAAAAGTGAAACACCAAATACAAAAGATAGTCAACTAAAACACATAATTGATGAATTACAAGATTCATATGAAAACTTTCATTTTTACGAAACAAAAAATGGACTTTTTACAGGTGAAGATTATAATCTTAATTTTAATATAATTGATTTTACTATGGAATGGTGTGATGTTGGCAATGAAGCCGAGTCCAAAACACTAATTAAAAAATTCAAGGATGAAAAGGGACTATTTTTAGGAGAATTTATAAAAGCTATTCTCAAAATAAATAATATTGTTTCTGAAATAGAAGACATATGTGATATCATAAATGATATGAATTTATTATCTAAGTGTAAAGAAATTCAACAACATACTTTGAAATACATCGTAATAAATCAATCTTTATACATTTAATTACGTAAGTTTTCATTAAAAATAATCATACAAAATTACATAATGTCTATTGCTATTCTAAAAGAAAATTTTTCTAGTGACTCCGCAAATGACAATCAAAATAAACATCATTGGCCAGAAGCAGCTAGGCGATTTATTCCACAACTTTTTAAATTAATTAGACATGTTAAATCACCTGTAGTTAAAAAATACCATATAAGTAATTTTAATGATGGTACTGCCGATGAACTAGGAGAACTATTCAATAAATACAACTCTGATAAAGCAAATAATAAAAATAAGCCGCGCTTTCACAATTATCACTTAGTTTACAATAGAATTTTAAATCAACTTGGTAGAGAAAATAGACTAAATATTCTTGAAATTGGTCTTGGTACAAACGATACGTCTATTGCATCAAACATGGGAGAAAATGGTTCTCCAGGTGCATCTTTAAAAGCACTTAAGGAGTATCTTCCAAATTCTAATTTATACGGAGCCGACGTAGACAAAAAAATACTCTTCGAAGAAGAAAGAATCAAAACCTGCTTTGTGGATCAAATGAAAGAAGAAACCTTCGAAGGACTTAAAGCCAAATTTGGAACTATTAAATACGATTTAGTTATTGATGATGGACTACATAATGTTTGTGCAAATTTACACACCCTATTATTTGCATTAGAAAACTTAAATGTAAATGGTTGGGTTGTTATTGAAGATATAGGTAAAATGAAAGGCGCAAACTGGACGGTAATTGACCAAATTGTATCACAGGCTGAAAATTTAGAAACCTTTCTAGTAGATGGCCATCAAACATATATGTACGTTGTTCATAAAACAAATTAAACATTATTTAAATATATAAATAAATATATAAATAATGATGAATTCTTCTCCAGAATATGAAGTTGTCAATTGTCCTGTGGAAGTTGTCCCCATAACAAAAGAAAATCAATACAATGAACAAACCAAAGCAAATGAATTATATGCAAAATATTTGGAAATTGAAAGAGACTCTGGTAATATTATCTGCTTAACGTGTGTTGATATAATTTTAAATTTTAGTTATTTTATTATTTATTTTTATCAAATACTAATTAGTTTTTTCTTTTTTTGTATTGGATATAATGGTGCGGATACGAGAAATATGTCCAAAATAAAATGTTATATGATATATCAATCCGCACAATTTGGTATAAAATTTATGGGATTATTATTTCTAATTACTCTTAAAGCAAATACGATTAAAAGAATCGAATTTAGAATTAACAATCCAAACAATCCAATCAGTGGCAAAATTGACACACTAATTAGTTTAACCATCCTTAATTTATTTTTTCACATTAATTTTCTATGTTATCTAAGAAAGTATTACAATTTATTACCGCTTCTAAAAAAAGAACCTAATTACATTATTCTTTAATATTACTATTTTGGATAATCAAATAACTCAAAATCCGCTTTAAATTTTTCATATATTAAGGATTTTACATCTTCATCCAATTCCATTTTTGGTACTATTGATTTTTTTTTGTGAGGCATTCTTTTTTTTATATTAATATCTATCTTTTTAAATAAATCCACCACATCCTTTTCCAAATTCTCAAATCTTATCACTACATCTATATCTTCTTTATCTAAACCAAAACTCTGTTCTAAAAAAAAATGCCCAAATATTGAAAATAACTTCCAGTCTTTTTCATCACATTCTATCTTATAATCATATTTACTAGAATCATATTCATAATAACGTTCGCTCATTAAAAGTTCTTTCACATTCTTTTCTTTTGCATTTACGTCTTTTAAAAAACTTATTCTTTCTAGATAATCATATGAACTAATACATTTTGTATAAGGATTTCTTGATATTATTATTTTATAACTATCTCTATATATTTCTGGATATTGCTTTGAAAATTTCATAAGAATGTCATTTTGTATCATAATTATATCATTTTCTTTTACATCTGATAATTTTCTTCCTGACTTCCTTCTCTCATACTTTTTCACATTCCCACATCCCTCCAAATGTTCTAAAAAGGACGTTCCTCCTGTTTTTGCGGTTTTTATGTACAATAAGTATTTCTTATTATTAGGTAATAGCATTTATACTAATTAATAATACTATTTATTTAAATTAAAATAATTATTTAAATATTTAATTGGTAATAAATTAATTTTTATTTTTTACACCTCTGAACATTTAAAACGCCGACCTGTTGATAATTTATAATCAATACTTTTATGAGTAGGCATCAATATATTATTAGAATTAAAATTTAATTTTAATAAATATAAAAATATAACTAATTATATATATGAATTATATAATAATACATGTGGGAAAATGTTCTGGGACAGTTTTGAATATTAGTTTGAAATATCATAAAATTAGTTTCAAAGTTATACATCACGCGAATAAACGTAATCCAGTACCAATTATACCAAATAACCTTACTAATGGTAAAGGTAATTATCAATTCATTTTTTGTATCAGACACCCAATAGATAGATTAATTTCAGCATTTAACTTTAAATATACTCGTCTA
>MDTA01215594.1_pt1 | contig 20888 bp, 19 predicted proteins | sample 811151 | NCBI WGS metagenome assembly MDTA01 (sample SAMN05326648, study PRJNA326480) | marine metagenome | isolation source: seawater | place: Indian Ocean: South | collected 2010 | reverse complement strand
GCTGGGAATGCGCGCGCGACTCAGCGACTCAGCGGACGCTTGGTTCGACCGTCACACGGCGGTGGCGGGCCCGCGGGTGAAGCCCAGTTCAATGCCGTGAGGCGTATCGTCGTAGCGATGGTGTTTTGGGTGTTGCGTCGAGCTCTGTGGCCGTCGCTACCGTCGTCCGGCAACAAGCTCTGGGAAATCCTGATTTAGAGTTTGCCATTCGAGTTTTAACCAGGGTGTGAACAGCGCCGTTGGATTTGCAAGCTCCCGATTCAGGTCGTCGGGTTTAATCCAACGCCAAGCGCTGATCTCGGTCACATTGACGTCTGGCTTACCATCGAACTGCCCAACATACACCGAGCAGAGCTCATGCTCGCTGCCGAGGTTTGCAAACTCGGCTTGGTATTTGAACTTATAAACAAAGCTCAGATCGGTACTGAACCCCAGTTCCTGCTCGCAGCGCCGCTCGACCGCTTGGGCCATGGTTTCGTTTTTGCGCGGGTGCGAGCAGCACGAATTCGACCAATAGCCGCCCCAAAGTCGTTTGTCGGGGGCGCGCTGCTGCAATAAAAGTTCACCGTTAGCGTTGAAAATAAACAGCGAAAAGGCGCGATGCAGAATGCCTGAATCGTCGTGGCATGCGGCCTTATCGAGATGACCCAATTCGCGGTCGTTCTCATCCACGAGGATCAGCAATTCTGAATCATCCGAGACTATTTCTGAACGTTGCAGTTCTGCCATGTTGCTGAGCTAAAACGAATTGACGGCCAAGTGTAACGCTTTGCCATTATTTCGCCTAAACTCCGCGGCTTAAAAATTATTCAGTCTAAGGGCGGGCTAATGCGCGAATCTCCGAAGCAGCACACGATAACCGTAGACGGTTGCGACCTGGTCGTCTTCGAGTGGATGGGCCAATCTCAGGAAACTCAGCAGGTGTTATTGGTTCACGCGACCGGTTTTCACGCACGCTGTTGGGATCAGGTGGTGGCGCTGTTGCCCGAGGAATGGCAGATCTTTGCGGTGGATATGCGAGGACATGGACGCTCAGCTAATGTGACGCCCTACACCTGGCAGCGATTTGGCGATGATCTGCTGCACGTTTGTGATGCCCTGCAACTATCCAATGCTATTGGCGTGGGTCACTCAATGGGTGGCCACTGCGTGACCCATAGCTGCGGCCACAACGAAAGTTTTTTTCGGCAACTGCTGCTGATCGACCCTGTAATAATGGACCCGCAGCTTTATCAAAGCAGCGTCCGTCACCAATACGCCGATGTATCGGAGCACCCGATCGCGCGCCGTCGCCGTCATTTTGCCGACGCTCAGGCGATGTTCGACCGATACGCGGAGCGTTCGCCTTACGCGTTGTGGGATCCGCGTGTGTTTAGAGACTATTGCGATTTTGGGGTTGTGCCCAGCCAAACCGATGACGTTATGGAATTGGCATGCCCGCCCGAGGTGGAGGCGTCCATCTACATGGGTAACTTCGATTCGAATTTATACGATCTCATTCCTAACATTGAAACGCCGGTGGTCGTGCTCAGAGCCAAGCCCCGAGATCCAGAGAGCCAGGATATGGACTTTACTGCGTCACCGACCTGGCCTGAGCTTGCTGACCAGTTTGCTAATGCGCAGGACGTATATTTGCCTGAGTTAACTCACTTTATACCCATGCAGGATCCACAATTAGTTGCCGAGTTCATTATCGCTGCCGCTGATGTACAACCTCTGCAGCACAGTGCAGAGTAGGAATAGGCGCTAATAAAATCTATGGAGAGTGCAATGAAAATGAGTGTAGCCATGGCCTTCAGTCAGCACACTGCGACGGGCTTCATCAAAGAGGCAGTGCAACTGGTAGAAGCCAAAGGGGTGCATGGCATCTGGGTGCCAGAGCACGTTCTGTTTTTCCCCGAATACGCGTCGACCTATCCTTATTCCGACAATGGGCGCATTCCTGGCGATCCGGAAGGTATTCTTGATCCCTTTACCGCGCTTACCTTTATTGCGGCTCACACCGAGCGCGTGCGTCTGGGAACAGGTATCTGTTTAGTGCCTCAGCGGCAGCCCGTGTATACCGCGAAAATGGTCGCAGATGTGGACTATTTGTCGAACGGACGGGTGGACTTCGGTGTTGGCATTGGCTGGTTGAAAGAGGAGTTCGAAAATCTCGACATGGACTTTTCGACCCGCGCCGCGCGCACAGAGGAATATATTCTGGCCATGCGCGCGCTTTGGTCAGACGGCGTCAGCGAGTTCTCCGGGCAAACCGTTAATCTGCAACCCTGCCACTTTAATCCGAAACCCATACAGAAACCCGCGCCGCCAATTTACTTTGGTGGAGAATCCGATGCCGCCATGCGCCGTGTCGCGAGGCTCGGCGACGGTTGGTATGGTTACGATTTAAGCCCGGAACAACTGCAGGAAAAGCTAGTCAGCTTGGATGCTGCTTTAGCCGGCACGGGCCGTAGTCGCAGTGACATTGATCTGGTGGTGGGACCGAATCGTCATCCTGTTACAGTGGACACCGTAGCGGCCTACGCGGCCGCAGGTGTCGATCAACTTGTGGTGCCGGTCTTTGCGGGCAGTTTGGATAAACTGGCTGCCCGGGTAGATGCGTTGATGGCGCTAGCTAGCGACTAAGCCGAGTCGGCGACGGCTTCTTGATATTCGCGAATCCTGGATAAGTGGCCCTCCACATCGGTTGGGCCGGCGTTGTGGGTAGCAATGGCGATGTGGGTGCAGCCCATATCTTTCCACGCCTGTGCATGCTTTTGCCAGCGCTCCGGCGAGCCGCCGGCGTATTGCGCTTGGGCCTGAATGCCGAAATTATCAAAACTCAGGCCTGCAGCCTCGCGGGTGGCTTTGATCGTATCGATGCAGGCTTGGGCTTTTTCGTTTGCCCCCATTAGAGGGATCCAGCCGTCGCCCAGCCGAGCCACGCGATCCAGCAGCGCCGGTGCGGAGCCGCCGAACCATATTGGAATTTGCTGGCTGGGGCGCGGGTTGATACTGGCTTTATCGATGCGATGAAAATCACCGGTGTAGTCCAGTGAATCCTCGCTCCAGAGTTTTCGCATAACCTCGACTTGCTCCGCTTGGCGGCGCCCTCGATTGTTGAACGTCTCGTTCAGGCCTACATATTCAACCTCGTTCCAACCCACGCCAACGCCGAGGCGAAAGCGGTTATTCGAGAGCAACGCGACCTCTGCTGCCTGCTTCGCGGCGAGCACGGTTTGTCGCTGGGGTAGGATCATTACCGTTGTGATCATTTCTAATCTTTCGGTCACCGCGGCAATGAAGGCGAAGGTAGTGAAAGGTTCATGAAAAGCTACGTCTTTATCATAAGGGCCGCGAAAACCACCTTCGCGATCGGGGTCCGCGCCCAGAACATGGTCGTAGATCAACAAATGACTGATGCCTAGGTCTTCGACACCCTGCGCGAAAGCCTTTATTGCCCCGGGATCGTTCCCGATTTCGTTGTGTGGAAATACCGCTCCGATTTGCATGTCACCTCCGTCCCCATGGATATCTTCCGCGCAGTCTACGCTGGGTAGAGCGTCATTGGCCATAACTACCTAGCAGACGCGGATTCGTATACCTGCAAGGTCCAATCACGCGCCATTGCCGGTATACTTCGCGCCCGTTCTTTTAATTGAGATCTCATGTCCGAGCCTGCTGACAGCGCGCCGTTTTCGTTCGTCGAAATGGAGCATGACATTCTTAAGTTATGGCAGGACACGGATGCGTTCCGACAGTCGCTGGCCAATACTCGAGGCAAGAAACCATATATTTTTTATGACGGTCCGCCCTTTGCCACCGGGTTACCTCATCACGGCCATCTTGTCGCCAGTACCATTAAAGACGTGGTTCCGCGGTATTGGACCATGAAGGGCCGCTACGTCATGCGGCGCTTTGGCTGGGACTGCCACGGTCTGCCGGTCGAACACGAAATCGACAAGCAGCTGGGCATGTCGGCTCAGGACGCAGTGGAAAAACTTGGTGTTGCGGGCTACAACAACGAGTGTCGGGCCATTGTCCAGCGCTATGTCGCGGAGTGGCAGCACACCATCACCCGTATTGGTCGCTGGATCGATTTTGACAACGATTACAAGACCATGGATGCCTGGTATATGGAATCCGTTTGGTGGGTGTTCAAGCAGCTTTGGGATAAAGGCCTCATCTATCAGGGGGTCAAAGTGGTCCCGGTTTCCACCGCTCTGGGGACGCCGCTCGCTAATTTCGAAGCCACGTCAAACTATCAGGATGTGCAGGATCCGGCGATCACGGTGCTGTTGAAGCTGTTGGATGAGGATGCCTACCTAGCGATCTGGACCACGACGCCATGGACGCTGCCGGCCAATTTGGCGGTTTGTGTTGGCGACGACATTGAATATTCGTTAGTGCAAGATGCAGAGTCGGGGAAGGCCATTTACCTCGCTAGCGAACGCTTAGCCGATTATCAGGTTGGCGATGAAATGTCTGTGCTTGGCACGGTCCGTGGCCGTGAACTTGTGGGACGCCGCTACACGCCGGTTTTTGACTACTTTGCTGAAAAATCTACAGAAGGTGCGTTTGTTGTCATCAGCGGCGATTACGTCACGACTGACAGTGGTACGGGTTTGGTGCACCAAGCCCCTGCGTTTGGCGAAGACGACTACAAAGCATTTCAGGCCAGTGGGCTCGACGCGTTTGCTTGCCCGGTGACGCTGCACGGTGAGTTCACCGATGAAGTGCCGGATTTTGCTGGGCGTCATGTTAAAGATGCCGACAAAGACATCATCGCCCTGCTCAAGGCCAATGGTGCTTTGTATCGGCAGGAAGTTATTCAGCACAGTTACCCCTACTGTTATCGTTCCGATACGCCGCTGATTTATCGAGCGATCCCCTCTTGGTACGTACGGGTGACTGCCATAAAGGACGACCTTAAAGCGGCTAACGAGAAGATCAATTGGGTGCCGGAGCACATCAAGGAAGGCCGCTTCGGTAACTGGCTCGACGGCGCTATTGATTGGGCAATTTCACGGAATCGCGTTTGGGGTACGCCGCTACCGGTCTGGATAAATGACGAAACAGGCAAGGCTTTGTGCGTGGGATCGATCGAGGAGTTGTATGAATATAGCGGTGTGCGGATCGATGATTTGCACCGGGAGTACGTTGACGACCTGACCTTTCGAATTGAAGGAGAGCCCGGCACTTACCGACGGATAGAAGAGGTGCTCGACTGCTGGTTTGAGTCCGGTTCTATGCCGTATGCGCAACTTCACTATCCGTTTGAGAACGATGAGGTCTTCAATGCTGGATTTCCCGCCGAATTTATTGCGGAAGGTTTAGATCAGACGCGCGGTTGGTTCTATACCCTGACGGTTTTGGGCGCCGGCCTGTTTCAGCAACCCGCGTTCCGCAATGTGATTGTGAATGGCATGGTCATGGCTGAAGACGGCAAGAAGATGTCGAAAAGCCTCCGCAATTACACGCCGCCGAATGAGTTGATGGAGACCTACGGTGCCGATGCGCTGCGTCTTTATTCTATTAATTCGGGACTGGTGAAAGGCGAGGAGCAGCGTTTCGCAAACCAAGGCGTGCGCGATATGGTGCGTCGCGCCTTGTTGCCGTGGTACAACGCTTACTCGTTTTTGCGTACCTATGCAGAGATTGATGAGTGGTCACCGCAGAAGGGTCAGCACGAGGGCGACAACGTACTGGATCAGTGGATAATGTCGCGCTTGCAGACGCTGAAAGAAACCGTCGCCACTGAAATGGATGCCTATCGCCTCTACAACGTGGTGCCGGCCTTGTTCGCCTTCATAGAGGATCTGACAAACTGGTATATCCGACTCAATCGCGGCCGTTTTTGGGGCGAGGAGATCAGCGCCGACAAAATTGCCGCTTACAGCACCCTGTATGAGGTGTTGCTCGAGTTGTCGAAGGTCATGGCGCCGTTCGCGCCGTTTTTGTCAGAGCATTTGTACCAGGCGTTAGCGCAGCTCGCGGGTCAAACCGCCCAGCCGAACTCTGTGCACCTGTGTGATTATCCCGAAGCGGAATCGATCAAAGTAAAGATTGGCCTAGAAACTGCGGTTGAGCGCATGCAGCAGGTCATACTGCTGGGTAGGCAGAAACGCGAAGAGGTCAAAATTGGTCTGCGCACGCCGTTGTCTAAACTCACCATTGTGAACTCAGATCAAGCGTTGCTAGACGATATGCGCTCGATTGAGCAATACGTGCGTGAAGAGTTGAACGTCCAGTTGGTTGAGTACGCAGCGGATGAGTCGGCTTATATCGAATTGTGTGCAAAACCAAATTTCCCGCTTTTGGGTAAACGCTTAGGCAAACGCATGAAGGCCTTTGCAGCGGTCATTGATGCTATGACACCTGAGCAAATAAGCGTTTTGCAGCAAACGGGCAACATTACGCTCACGGTTGACGACGCCACAGAATCATTTAACAGCGAAGAAGTCCGGGTACAACAGCAGGCTCGAGCCGGTACAAATACGGTGTCTAACAGCCAGATCGCGGTAGATCTGAATTGTGAACTGACCCCTGAGCTGGTGCGCGGTGGCTACGCAAGAGAAGTCGTCAACCGTATACAGCGCGCGCGCAAAGATATGAATTTTGCGGTCAGCGATCGCGTTTTGGTGACGTTTGCTGCGACGGGCGAATTGGCGCAGGCGATCGATGAACACCGTAACTATGTGATGCAAGAGACGCTGTGTGTTGATCTGACCGGGGAACTGGCGGAAGGTAATGGCAATGCGACCGAAATCGATGGTCATTCACTGCGCTTCACCTTAGTTCGACACACGCCGTAATCCGCTGCTCCTTCTGCTGTGAGGCGGCTTCGCTGGTAAGTTAAGGGCGCTCCGGTGGCTTAATTGCCGGTATAGGTGGGTGCGGTTTTTTCCAAATAGCTCTTGATGGCTGCGTCTCGATCCGCTGTAGTCGTCGTGAATAAATTCTGATCTGTGTCCATGTGCATCAGCGCGTGATTTAGCGCATTCGCGATTTGATTTGTAGATTGTTTGATCATTTGTGCGGCAATAGGTGGCTTATTAATGTAGTGCGTCGCCATGTCGCTGGCTGCGGCGATAAGATTCTCGCGAGCTACTCGCTCATCCAAAATGCCCCAATCAAGCAGGGTCTGTGCGTGTATGCGCTCACCGCCTATGACAAGGCGCTTAGAGCGCGCCGGGCCGATTAAATTGACGAGTAACGGTAGGCTTTTCCACATCAGATTCATACCGAGATCAATTTCCGGGTATTGCATGAAACAATCTTCGCTGCCGATGCGAAAGTCGCAGGCCGTTGCCAGACAGGCGCCGCCGCCCATCGCGGCGCCATTCCACGCGGCAATGGTGATTTGATCGATGCCTAAAATCGCCTCGATGGCGCGTTCGCCCATACGCGCTCGCCGGCGCCGCAATACCAGGGGCACAGTGTCGGCGTCGCCCGGGTCAGTTAGGTCCGCGCCAGAGCAAAAATGCGGACCATTGCCTGTAACGATCAGGACGCGAATTTCAGCGTTATCGCGCAGCGACAGGGCGGCATGTTCAACTTCCAGCAAGTGGCCGTAATTCATGGCGTTGGCTTTAGTAACGCGGTTAAACCGCAACCAGGCGACATGGTCGTCTTGGGTAAACTCGATATGTTCGTAAGGGAAGGGTTGGTGCGGCATCGGCTTCACCTGCGTGGAGGGCTCTAGAGTCAGGTGATGATAGCGAATCCAATAAAAAACGGGGACCACTTTCGTGGTCCCCGTTTTTAGAGGGGGAGGGATATCCGTGGAGGGGAGGGGAGAGGAGGTACGGATATCCCTCTAGAAGCGGTGTATTGTCTCACCGTTGAGAACACGTTACCTGCAGTAACAGAAATATGCCACATTAAGTTACGCAACAGTCAATTGCTTAATTGCAACACTGGGTGTTAAATGCAAAGCTGTCGGTTCGGCGAGGATTTACGTGATTTATCGGTTAGTTTGTGACGTTGGAAACGCGATTTCGGCATATTCGCGCGCAGATGGGTGGCAGCAGATCGCTCCTCCAACTTGCTGGGAGCGATCAATGGCGCAATGGATGACGCTCTAGATGGATTGGGACGACTATAAGTACTTCAGCGCTCTGGCAGCCACGCGTTCGGTGCGCGCGGCGGCCGAACAGTTGGACGTGAATCCGTCGACGGTGAGTAGGCGGTTGGATCAGTTTGAGCAGCGTTTGGGGGTGCAGCTGTTCACTCGTTCGCAGCGCGGCCTCACCATTACCCCAGAAGGCGCAGAGGTGATAGCACGAGTCAACGCGATTGCGTCGGACCTCGGAAATATTGAGGGCAAGCTGATCGGCCAAGATCAACGGCTGTCTGGGTTGGTGCGCGTGGTTATTCCGGAAGTGATCGCCCTCAGCCTGTTGGTTAAAGAACTCGCGCGTTTCCAAACGCTATACCCTGATATTGAGATCAGCATGGTGCCTGGTCACCAGCGGCCCAACATCAATATTCGCGAGGCCGATGTGCTCATAGCGGCGACGGACCATCCGGCAGAGAATTTGGTCGGTCGTTCGCTATCGCCGATTGCGATCGCCGCGTATGGGTCGCAAGAGTTGGTTGATCGGGATATCCGGTTAGGGGTGTTACCCGGGGGTGAGGATAACGTTTGGGTGGATTACCTAACAGACAGTGAAATGAGCAAAGCGAGTCGTAGATTGCGCGTTGCACATGCAGCTAATGCCCGTATTCAGGTGCGTAATCACAGTTTGTTGCTGCATTTAGAAGCAGTGCGTCAGGGTTTGGGCTACGCGTTTTTGCCGTGCATCCTCGCTGAGTCGGATCCCGGCCTGTTGCGTGTAGGCAATATCCCTCCGGTACTGGGCCCATCGATGTGGATGTTGACCCATCCCGATTTACGCGGCACCAAGCGGGTAAAAGTCTTTATGGAGTTCGTGCGTGACATTTTTGACCGGCGCGCCCACGAGTTGCTTGGCTCTGAATTGAATAGCCCCTCGCTGGTCACAGCTGCCGACGATCACAAGCTCAGCAAGGACGGAATATGAACGGTCATTTGCCCACATCGCACAGTTTTTACTCTCAGCGTTTACGCTTGCAGTTCGTCGAATGGGGCAACACCAAAGCCCCTACCATCGTGTTTGTTCATGGTGTGCGCGATCACAGCCGCACCTGGGATGATGTGCTGAAGTATTTTGTCGATGACTACCATATTGTCGCTCCCGATCTTCGCGGCCATGGCGACTCCGAATGGGTTAATGGCTCGGGCTATGACTTCCTCGACTATTTGTACGACTTATATCAACTGATTGTGCAGAACGACTATGGCCCTGTGTGCTTGGTGGGGCATAGCCTGGGCGGAGCGATTACCAGTTTTTTTGCCGGTACCTATCCGGAGTTAGTGTCTAAATTGGTCGTGATCGAAGGTATTGGTCTGTGGCAGCGTCATGCCACTGAGTTGTCGTTGGGAGAAAAGCTCAGGACGTGGGTCGAGACCACCCAGAGTTTGGCCGACCGGCAACCTAAGCGCTATGACTCGCTTGCCGACGCCTATCAAAGAATGCAGCAAGCGAATCCGCAGTTGAGTCGTGAGCAAGCCTACCACTTGACCCTACACGGTAGTGTGCGGCATGAGGACGGTCGCTTTACTTGGAAATACGACAACTACACGTACAACTTTTCGATAATGGGTATTCGTACAGATGAAATGATCGAGTTGTGGGAATCAATCCAATGCCCGGTTTTGTTATTGAATGCCGAGAACGGCCTAGAAAATCGCACCGGTCAGGACGGCACGTTAATGTATTTTGCTAACGCACAATTGTTCGATATCGAAAACGCAGGCCATTGGACTCACCACGATCAACCCGAAGTGGTCGTCGCACACCTTAAAGCGTTTCTCGAAGACTAGGACAGTTGGGTTAAAAAGTCTGTGATGTCGTCGGCGTTGCCGCGTACTTTGACGCGGTGCTGCTTGTTGCTGAGCTGATAGTCGTACATCGGGTCGTAGTACTCGCGGAGCAAATAATCGATCCAAGCGGTATGGCTGGCTTGCTGGCGGAAAGCCTGAGCCAGAAGCTTTTGTAGCGTCTGCATTCGCGCTCCGCCCAGACGCTTGCCGATACGCAATAACGCGCTTTGATATTGCTGATGCAGATGCTCCTCGGTGAGGCCATGCTGCGCGGCCTCGATCAGGGCCTCATCGACGTACTCTTGCTTGATATGGGCTACTCGCTGTTCAATGTTCACCTCGAGCAGCGCTATGTCAGCCTGTTGCATGCATTGATGCCAGCGCTCTGGCAAGCCGACGCTACCGATGGTGCGGCTCTCATCTTCGACCACCAAATTTCGCTGCGCGTGGTTTAAATAGTCTATTGTCAGCGCACATTCGAACGTTACTGTGGAGGGTTGTGGTGTCAGTCGCCGACCGAATGCAGAGCCTCGATGGTTGGCATGACCTTCTAGATCGATACTGTTATGCAATCCTCGAATAATGACGGTTTTTGCCGATCCGGTGCGGCCGCCCAGCAACCAGAAGGTTTTTTCCGGATGATTAAGAATCGCCAAGCTTTGCTGCCGCAGTGCTTTAAAGCCGCCGTCGATTCGCGGGCGCTGCACGCCGCGTTGAGCCAACCACTGCTGGGTAAGGCCGGAGCGTTGACCGCCACGCCAACACATGATGTGAACATTGTCGTAATCGGCGCAGATTCGTTGCCAAGTGGCTATACGCTGTTCGCGCAGGTCACCGGATACAAGTTTATGCCCTAGCGCTGTTGCTGCGTCGGATCCCTGTTGTTTATAAGCCGTGCCCACCTGCCGGCGCTCGTCGTCGGTCAGAATGGGCACGTTGAAGCTGTTTGGGAAATGGCCCTTTGCGTATTCCTGCTCGGCGCGAACGTCGAGTAACGTCGGTTGCGTTGCTAAAAACTGCTGCAGCGTGGAGCTACGGGACCTGTTCGACAATTTGGTCACCGGCCTTGAACTTAGATAGGTGCTTTCTCAGGACCTCGATCACATCATTCCGCTGCTGCTCCAACGCTTTTTCTATCGCCCGTTGCTGCATGTCGACCGCGGTTTCGAAGTCACCATTTGCTGCATAGGTTGTAGCCCAGGTGTCTAGATACTCAGGACGGTCACGCGCCGTCTTATCCGCGTTCATTAACTCATCCATGATGGTGCGCGCGTAGCGGCTGTTGCGTAGGCCTCTTATGGGTGTGGTGGCCAAGGTCCATGATACTTCGTTAATGATTTCAGCCGCGCCGTGATGGTGTGAGCCCGCATTGCGAACTGCCTTTTTATACCACCGCAACGCGCGCCTGTTGGATTTCGGCACGGCGATGCCGCGGGCGTTCAAATTGCCTAGCACTACCATGGCCTCGGCGTGGTCGGTAGCCGCTAACTCTAATAGCCATGGCATCAGGCGCGCGTGGGCAGAGACACTTTGCTGGCCAACGGCGCTGCTCAGATAGCGTGCATAGCTAATTATTGCCGCCGGGTTTTGCAGGGCCGCGGCTTGCTCTAAATAATCTTTCGCGGCGATTGGATTTGCTGCGACCCGTTGCCCGGTTTGAAATTGATGCCCGAGATAAAGTAGCGCTTCAACATTGCCGAGTTGCCCAGCCTGTTCGAGCATAGTCACACCTTCGGTGGTGTTGGCGTCGCCATAAAAACCTTCTATGTAGAGTCTGCCTAGAGCGTACATGGACTCCACGGAACCCAGTGCAATGGCTTGCAGATGATTTTCTAGGGCAAGCTGTTTGAATTCCTCCGCCGTGGGCTGCGGGTCTGCTGAACTGCCTTTGTCATCTTCGGTCGACTGTTTTTTCGCAATATCGGCTTTGAGCCAGTAAATTCTCGCCAGTAGTCTATTTGCCAGCAAATTTCCCGATCGAGCAGCCACCTCCAGCCAGCTTATGGCGGCGTCGAAGCGGTTTTGCTTGGCTAAGAATGTGCCTATTGACGTTTGCGCTGCCGAATTTTGGCTGCTCGCCAGTTCTCGCAGCAGCGGCCATGGATTATTTGGTTGCACTGCTTGTTCGCCCGATAGGTCGGAATTCAGCGGTTTAAGTACCGGTGTAAGGTCGAATTGCATGCTGCGTATTGGTTGTTGATCGTTTTCTCGCGCGAGCAGTGTCAGCGTCAGTGGTTTTTCCGCACTGTTCTGGTAGATGGCGCCCGATTCAATAAGACCTTGGCGCGCTAACAGGGTCTTTGCGTCGTTTATGCTGAATATTCTGTAGGGTGCCTCGGCGGTGCCTTTGGCATCGAGCGTGATGCTATTGCGCAGATGGCGTAGCCAAGCGGCATGGAATTGCTGAGCCTCTGTGGACTCCAAATTACGATAGAACTTTTCGAGAACGAAGTGGCCGGTATAGCTTGCTGGATAAATTTCTAGAATAGCCGAACCGACCGAGCCGAGGCGCAGCGGTTCATCGCCCAACAGAGCCAGCGCCTGAGCTTCAAGTTCGGACACACGCAGGTATCGCTCGGCAACGTCTGGTTTTAAGAGAAAGTCTTGCTGTAGTGCAATAACATTTGGTAGCGGCGTGCCATTGTGCTCCACCACGGGTGGTCGAGTTGCGCCTATTTGACAGCCAGAAAGGAACCCAAGGCTCACCAAGATACAGAGTAAATTCAGCGGCTGACGGAGCATTTTCATCGAATCGTTATAGCACCGTCGGGATGTGGTTAAAACTCACCGACGGCGCAGACCTTAGACTGTGAAAAGATCTTACCACTAGACAGCGAAAATATTGTTGAGGTCACTCATCACTTTTGACGAATAATGCGTAAGAATGCGTAAAATGGGTGGTGGCGAGGTATGTGTTAAATGCATGCATCAGCGATGTTTGGAGCAGCATGGGTAGCATGAGAAAGGTCCAGCGTAGACGCCACCGATGAGCAAAAGCAAAGGCGTTGAGATGGGGTGGCGCGAGTATCTGGCGCTGCCGGAACTGGGTGTCGACTCTATCAAAGCAAAAGTTGATACCGGCGCGTTGACGTCCGCGATTCACGCGACAGATATCCAAGTCAGTACGGTCGACGGCAGTACTTGGGTAGATTTTAATATTATGCCCAGTCAGTTCAGTGATGCCCTTACAGTGCGTTGTCGAGCGCCGTTTGTCGGATACCGGAAGGTGCGAAATTCTGGCGGTGTGCAGGACGAACGAGCGGTAATAGCGACGAAAGTGAGCATTGGCGATGAAGTCCGCACTATTGAATTGACCTTGGCATCGCGCACGCATATGCGCTTTCGCATGTTGTTGGGCCGTAGCGGTATTCCGGACGGATACCATGTCGTTCCCGGAAAATCATATTTGTTAGGCGGCTTCAAAGACGTCAATGAATTTGGCGAGGAAGAGGAATGATGTCGAGAAATCTTAGCGATGCCCTAAACCGGCGCCGCATCTGTGGTCTGATGCCGGAAGCGATGTTTTGAATATTGCGATTTTGTCGCGCGGTACGAACCTCTATTCGACCAGCCGATTGCGTCAAGCCTGTGAAGAATCGGGGCATACGGTACGGGTGATCGACCATCTTCGTTGCTTTGTTGACATCACCTCGGATAATCCCTCGGTGCATTATTTGAAAGAAGAGTTCCGAGCTAAGGACTTTGATGCGGTAATCCCGCGTATCGGTGCGTCGGTAACCTTTTATGGCTGTGCCATGGTCCGCCAGTTCGAAATGATGGGGGTATACTCCCTAAATGAATCGGTAGCCATTACCCGTGCGCGGGATAAGCTGCGGAGTTTGCAGTTGCTCGCGCGTAAGGGCGTTGGTATTCCAGTGACATCTTTTGCCCACACGCCGGACAATGTGCTTGGTCTCATTCGTGAGGTTGGTGGATCGCCGCTGGTCATAAAGTTGCTGGAGGGCACCCAAGGCAAAGGCGTGGTGCTGGCAGAAACCCAAAAGGCCGCGGAAAGCGTTATTCAAGCGTTTATGGAAACCAATACCAATATTTTGGTGCAGGAATATATTCGCGAGGCCGGTGGGTCGGATATTCGTTGTTTTGTTATTGGTAACAAAGTGGTCGCCGCTATTCGTCGACAGGCTGTTGAAGGCGAATTTCGCAGTAATTTACATCGCGGTGGTTCTGCGCATCAGGTGTCGCTGACCCCTCAGGAACGTGCAACTGCGGTCAAAGCGGCGCGTTATCTGGGTCTGAATGTGTGTGGCGTCGATCTTCTTCGGTCGGAACGCGGTCCGTTGGTGATGGAGGTCAATGCATCGCCAGGACTGCGCGGCGTAGAAGAAGTAACCCAAGTGGACGTAGCGAAACAGATCGTGCAATTTATTGAAAAAAACTCTAAGCCAAATCGTACCAAGACCAAGGGCAAGGGCTAGAGTAATGTAACCGGCCGCGTGGCCATTTTTCTCTATATAGGTGATCGAGAAGCATTATGTTTGGACGTATCAAATCTGAATTACCCACTCCGCAAACAGCGTTACCGGGACGGGACGATCTTATGCCGTTACCCCCAGCGCATTTTGTCCACGGTCGCAGACTGCAGGCTCCTTTCCCCGCGACATGTGAGCAGTTGCTCGTAGGTATGGGTTGTTTTTGGGGCGCAGAGCGGATGTTTTGGCAATTGCCAGGTGTCTATTCCACAGCGGTAGGGTATGCCGGAGGTTATACCGTTAACCCGACCTACGAAGAAGTATGCAGTGGCGGTACCGGTCACACCGAAGTGGTGTTGGTGGTCTACGATACCCAGCAGATTGGACTGGCAGAGATTTTGAAGACTTTTTGGCAGGGCCATGATCCCACTCAGGGTATGCGTCAGGGCAACGATATGGGCACTCAATACCGCTCGGCGATATATGCGTACAGTGACGAACAGCTGGAGCAGGCCAAGGCCAGTGCTGCAATTTTTCAAGACGCCTTGAATGCGGCCGGCTATGGACAGATCACCAGCGAACTGGCGAGGGCCGGCGATTTTTATTATGCCGAACATTATCATCAGCAGTATCTGGCCAAGGTGCCCAACGGCTATTGTGGGCTTGGCGGTACCGGGGTGGGTTGTGATTTGGGCGCGCTGGGGGTCGAAATTTAGCTTACTTGAGTTTTTTTAACACCGCAGCGCTGACAGCGTTGAATGCTGATGAGGCGACCTTGTTTCACATCGAACTGTTTTTTGCCATCGTCCGTCCATTTGTGAAAGCCGCGGGCGCAGAGCGTTTTGCCGCGGGCGTTTTGTTTGCGGCGGAGCCTGCGGAATTTTCCGAGATCGGAGGGTGGTGTCGCGTTAGTCATGGTCTGACTTTACACAAGTCTTAGTGTCGAGGTCATTGTGGTGGTGATGCGATTGGCCTCACCGGTCATCGCGGTTACTATGCCCGCCGTTTATTCTGCCGCAGCGGTGCTGTGGGCGGCGAAACTCATACAACTCGGCAAGCGCTGTGCGTAAATCGGCGCTACCGGCGCGTGGACTACGAGAGGACAGGCATGTCGAAAGTAGGCATCGGCATTGATTTTGGAACCAGCAACTCTGCGGCAGCCATCTTTGACGGCGAGCAATTGCAGCTCGTGCGCCTTGAACAAGACGACGACATCATTCCATCCGCCACCTACATTGATCGATCGCTCACCGCCCAGACCGGTAATCAGGCGGTCAATCAATATATAGCCGACAACACTGGCCGGACCGTGGAGCTGATTCCTGAGGTGGTAGGCGAAACTAGCCAGTTTGTGGAAGCGGGCGGCGGCGATGAAGTGTCCGAAGTCGAGACTGCAACCCAGAAGGTTTATGGCGCGGCCGTTACAGACAGCGGTATGCAAGGTCGGTTGTTCCGTGGCACCAAGCGGCTGCTCGGCGATGAAACGGTGCGCAGACTTATGGTCTTTGACCAGCCTTTTCGGTTGGTCGCTCTGATTACTCCGCTGTTGCTGCGCATTCGGCAGTCCATAGAGCAGCGAGTGGGTCCGGTAAACGGGGCGCACCTCGGTTATCCGGTCAATTTTGAAGGGCGCGATCAATTTGCGAACGAATTAGCCCTTAATCGGTTAGGCGAGGCGTTTAATTACGCTGGGATAAAGAATCAACACTTTTTTCCAGAACCGATTGCCGCGGCGGTCAGTTATCTGCACAGCGACCCGGACGCGGATGGCGATTTGCTGCTGACGTTGGATTTTGGCGGCGGTACCCTGGATTTTTGTGTGTTACGGCGGCAGCGCCAAGACTTTGAAGTGGTGGCTACTCACGGCATCGGCTTGGGTGGCGATCATATCGACCAATTGTTGTTCCGTAAGCTGCTGTTTCCGCACCTAGGCAAAGGGCAGGTCTGGCGTCGCCGTGGCTTTGATCGCGAGATTGAAACACGGTTCCCGTTTGAAGACTTTGAAGAGTTGTTGGTCAATTGGGCGATCACCTACACGTTAAACCAGAATCGATACACGACCCCAGTAATGGAATGCATTGCGGCAGGCGGGCCGGGTCAGAAGCAATTTGAACGACTGCGCGATGTTATTAAGCACAACTTGAGCTATTTGTTGTTCGCGCGTATCAAAGCGTTCAAAGCGGAGTTGTCTAGCCTCGATCGAGCGGTTTTGGACATTCCGGAAATCGACCTAGCCATTCCTATGCGGCGTTCGGAATTCGAAGCGCTAATCAGTGACCCTATCGCTGCGGTCGCCGAGGCTTTGGATACTGTCGTGGCGAAAGCGGGTTTACGCCATGCGGACATTGGGATTGTGCTGCGTACTGGTGGATCGAGTCTGATTCCAGCGGTCAATGACCTGTTAGTGCAGCGCTTCAGTGGTCGCGTCGTGGATCACGACCCGTTTACCAGTGTTGCGGCGGGGCTGGCCATCGCCAATTTCCGCCAGCTTCGCTACAGCCAATAGCGCGACTGCGCTCAGTCAATCTCGTTCGGTGGCTGCCAGGTTGGGTCTACCGTGGCAAAGAAGGACTTGAGAATCCGGTAGGTCAAGCCCCAGACGAAATGACCGCGTTCCAGTCGATAGCCATTAAATATCGTCGGCCGCCCTCCCATGGGCATCGTTTCGGTGCTGTGCAAGGTGTTCGCAGCAAGTACGTTTAATGGCGCCCATACCACCTCTGCGACCTCGTGGTTGGGCGTAAAAGCGGGATCACCGGTTATTTGAAAGACATGCGGCGCAATAAGCATGTTCAGCACTCGGCCTCTGGGGTTCGCCTGTTCATGATCTAAGGCGCCAAGATATTTCGAATCTTCTAGGTCGAGACCGATTTCCTCTGACGTTTCTCGCATGGCCGCGCCGCGCAAGCCGTCGTCATAGGACTCCTTGTGGCCGCCTGGAAAAGCCATGTGCCCAGACCAGGGGTCGCCGGCTTTTTCGGCGCGCTTAATGAACAAAATGTCAGTGCTGCTGGGCTTTGCAGAGCGCTGTCGCAGAATAAGCGCCACCGCCGCCTCGCGCGTGTTGGCGTCTGTCTGGGCGAACTGCGCATCGTAAGCGGCAAGGCTTTGAGTGATTTTGTTCAACACAAGCTGGAATATTGCAAAACTGGCATCATGAACCACTACTCTAACGGCTGTAGAGCAATCACGCGAGTAATGGAGATTTTGAGTGACGGATAATCAAGACCACACTGACCGCAAAGAGGCTCTGGCCAGCGACAGCAATCACTGCTTTGTTTGCGGTCCTGCGAACCCCATCGGGCTTGGGGTTAAATTTTTCCTAGATGGCGATGTTTGCCGGGGCGAGTTTACCCCCGCGCCCGAGCATGCGGGGTATCGTAACGTCACCCACGGCGGTATCGTGTTTAGCCTGCTTGATGACGTGATGGCTAATTTTTTGTGGTTACAGGGTCAGCAGTGCTTCACTGCCCGGGCCGATATCCGATACCGTAGCGAACTCATTGTGGGTACGCCAGTGCGCCTCGAGGGCCGGTGCATCAAACGCAAACGCCGGTTGGCGCAGATGCAGGGGCAAGTTATTCGCATCGCAGACGACTATGTCGTGGCTGAGGCCGGTGCGGCGTTTATGCTTAATCGGCGTTAAGCGGGTGGTTTTAATCGCAATAAGGCGGTTAAATCCGTCCATCTTTAGCAGGCGAACAAAGGGACAGACGTGGCTTATATAGTAATCATCGCAATGGTGGCGCTGTTACAGTTTATTTACTTCTCGATTCAAGTTGGTCGTGCTCGTGGTCGCTGCGACGTTGCCGCGCCTGCGACCACTGGTAATGAAGAGTTTGAGCGATACTTTCGAGTCCATCAAAATACCTTAGAGCAACTGGTGGTGTTCCTTCCGGCGTTAGTTGCTGCTGCAACGTTCGGCAATCAATTTTTTGCTGCGCCTGTTGGCCTACTCTTTGTGATCGGCCGCGCGCTTTATGCACGTACGTACATCCGTGATCCGGGCTCTCGTACCATAGGCTTCGCGATGGGTCTGCTGGCAAATTTAGCGCTTATTGGCGCTGCGCTTGTGGGTGCGATTCAGCAAGCATTCTGAGCTGCTTGAGTCCGTCAGGCTGGGTATTTTTTGCTCAGCCAGTCCAGCAGCGCCATATTGGTTTCCTCGGGCCGCTCTTGCTGTATCCAGTGGCCACAGGGGAATGATTGCACGGTCAGGTCGCTTACGAAGTCTTGAAGATTTTCGGACTTTGGAACCATGTCGTAGTCGCCGTAGATCATCAGTGTGGGTTGGTAAATACGCTGCTCAAAGGCGCCGATGATTTCCCAGTTGCGACTGAAGTTACGGTACCAGTTGATACCGCCGGTGAAGCCGGATCTGGCGAAGGCGTCGAGAAAAACCTGCATGTCCTCATCTGACATCAACGGGTCGCCAGGCATACCGTCGGCCAGTTCCGGCATCGTCGCCATGTTTATCATATTCATGCCCGGGCCTAAGCTCACCGGCGGGTGTTGCCACTGATTGGTTCGATACATGTTGTTCAGAAACTGGCGGGTATTGGCGGCAAAGACCTCATCAGCAACGCCCATTTGGCGATTGAAGTGCACGATGTAAAAGTCGCCGCCAAGCATTTTTTCCCAGAATCCGACCCACTCCGTCGGGCCGCGCTGCATAAATGGCACGCTGAGGTTGGCCACGGCGCTGACCCGCTGGCGATGCATCATGGCCAAATTCCAAACGATTATGGCGCCCCAATCGTGGCCGATAAAACCGGCCTGCTCGTAGCCGAAATAATCCAATAAGCCCACAAGATCGCCGGTCAGGTGTTCGATATCGTAATCGGTTACCCGATCGGGTCGGCTGGAATATCCATAGCCACGTTGGTTCGGCACGATCACATGGTAGCCAGCGTCTACCAACGGCTGAATTTGATAGCGCCACGAGTAGGCGTGTTCTGGCCAGCCATGACAGAGGACCAGCGGGGTCCCCTGGCCGGCGCTAAACACTTCCAGCGACACGCCGTTTACGTCGATGATTTGGGGTTGTGGAAAATCCATACCGAGTCCCTAACTGTTTGCAGGTAGCTTTACGAAGGGTGAATGTAACTGATTTACTGTGGAATTGGTCTTACGCACTTCGGGTGCTGCCAGAAAATACGACAACTTTGGAGAGCAATAATGACGGCCGTAGATCAAGAAAAACTGGGTGACTTTCTCAAGCAAACTGGTGGCATGGTCACTGCAGGGTTCAATTGTGCCATTTCGGTATTGGGCGATCGACTGGGTTTGTTTAAAGCGCTTTATGAGGTTGGTCCGTGCGACAGCGTAAGGCTGGCCGATGCGTTAAATTTGCATGAGCGTTGGGTACGTGAGTGGTTGCAGCACCAAGCCTGTGTTGGGCAGGTGGAATATGATTCTGACGCCAATGTGTTTGCGCTCTCCGCGGAGGCCCACGCGGTATTGGTTGATGTCGATCACCCGGCTTATCTCATGGGTGCCTACGACGCTGCATTGGCTGTTTTTCCCGCAGTCGAAAAGCTGCAAGACGCTTTCCGCACCGGTTTGGGCATGAGCTACGACGAGCATGGCCCCAATTGCGCCTGCGGTATCGAGCGGATGGGGGCGTTTTCCAAGCAGCATCGCTTGGTGCCCGAAATGCTGCCGATGATTCCGCGGATGCCAGAGCGTCTTGCTGCCGGGGCAGCCGTTGCTGATGTGGGCTGCGGCGGTGCGCTGTCAACCATTGCCATGGCGCAAGCGTTTCCAAGTACCCGGTTTGTTGGCTACGACACCTCGGAGCTTGCCTTGCAGCGCGCGCGCGCGAACATCGTCGAAGCCGGCGTAACGAATATAGAGCTGATTAATCCGCTGCAGCAGCCGTTACCGGAACAGCCGACTTTTGATTTGGTCACGACTTTCGATGTTGTGCACGATACGCCGTATCCCGATCGTCTGATCAGTGATATTCACAGGGCGTTAAAACCTGAAAGTTACTGGCTTTGTGAGGACATCAAAGGTTTCGAGACCTTTAATGAGAATCTGCAAAACCACCCGATTTCCGGGCTGTTGTATGGATTTTCGGTGATGGTATGCATGAACTCCGGCATGTCGACTGCGGATGGTGCTGGACTTGGCACGCTCGGATTTACTCGCAATCTTGCCGAACAAATGACAAGGGCGGCTGGCTTTAGTGAGTTCCTGCAGCTTGATATCGAAAGCCCAATGAACAATTATTATCTGCTGAAAAAACACTGAGATGCCGTGACAGCTCGCAAGCAATGAATGCGAACGATCGAATCGTTTCTGATACCCACAGTTTGTTGGTGGGATATCTGTTATGGATTTTCGGATTCCTGGGCGCTCACCGCTTTTATTTCGGCCGCCCGGTCAGCGGCACTGTTTATTTGTTTACGTTTGGGTTGCTGGGTATTGGCTGGCTCATAGATTTGTTTTTAATGCCTCGTCTCGAAGCTCGAGCTGACCGAAATTTTGCAACCGGGCCGATAAATTACACGGTGGCTTGGGTATTGCTGGTGTTTATAGGGCCACTTGGGCTGCACCGATTTTAT